>Ga0315336_1000173_pt1 | contig 263878 bp, 258 predicted proteins | sample ASW5metaG_FD_204512 | JGI IMG/M metagenome (GOLD analysis project Ga0315336, IMG submission 204512) | Ammonia-oxidizing marine archaeal communities from Monterey Bay, California, United States - ASW #5 | ecosystem: Environmental > Aquatic > Marine > Intertidal zone | place: USA: California... | reverse complement strand
ACCCCTTACCATTCCGAACAGGGAAGTTAAGTCCGTCTGCGCCGATGGTACTGCTACACCAAGTGGGAGAGTAGGCCGCCGCCTTCTTTGACCCTGAAGTAAATTCATTTTTACTTCAGGGTTTTTTTATGGCATAAATCAAAATCGCGCCTTAAATACTTCCCCTTCCAAATACCCGAAAGTTGCCGCTGTTCTTTTCCGTTTTTACTATATTTATCAGGACCAAACCAGATAGCTAATGAGTAATGATCCCCAAAACCAAAAATTTAAGAAATGGTTGGATATATTACAGCAGGAAAGCTGGCAACTCGAACTAATTATTTCAGGATTTGCCATTTACGGTTTGTTCATGGTAATAGACCCAATTGAAGCAGCAGGTTTTGAAGCAGAGAACGACCAGAATTGGTATCGGATTTTAATTACCCAGGGGCTATTGGTGTCATGGTACATTCTTACTACCAATCTAATTGTTCATGTTATTCTTAGAGGTTTGTGGATTGGAGCGATAGGGTTACGCTATGTTTCCGGGGATATCGAATATGATAAATTAAAATATAGTCCCAAATTCAACAAACACTTACAAAAAAGAGTCGGTTCTTTTGATAATTATGTCGCCACACTTGAAAAATATTGCAGCATTATATTTGCGGTTACCTTTTTACTTGTCTTCTACTTATTGGGGCTCTTACTGATCTCCTTCATGTTTGCGGTGATTGCACAATGGCGAGAAAATGACCGTATCCCGGATTGGGTGGGCGACTGGATCGCGATTCCATTAATGATCTTCCTGGGATTCGGAACCTTTTTGACCTTCATCGATTTTATAACTCAGGGTTGGCTTAAAAGGAAAAAATGGACAAGTACTTTCTATTATCCCTTTTATTGGGTTTTCAAATATCTGACGCTTTCATTTTTATATCGGCCAATGGTATACAATTTCCTGGACACCAAATTCGGAAAGCGTCTGAGTTTTATTATAGTTCCGCTCTATATTGGTCTAACTATCCTGGCTGGCACAGGTTTTAGCACGTCCAACTATCTGGATAATGATATTAATTCCAATGCTTACATTGCCAACAATCAAAATTATGTGGAATCTCTTGAGGGCCAGGACGATTTCGTAGACAGGGCATCAATCCCTGCTAAGGTAATTGTACATCCTTTCCTTAATGTATTTGTTGAGTACGGCAGCTCAGTCGAAGATGACGTGTTTTATTTCAATAAAGGGCTGAAACCAGAAAAGGACCTGAGGGGAATTTATTCGACTTTTTCATCGGGCACTGTTGACTGGTCAGAACGAAATCCTGGACTTAAAAAATACATAAAGACTATAGAAGATATGTATACTTTAAGTATTGATTCCACAGATTTTAAACCGTCATTCGTACTTACGGAAAACAGGCAAAAGCAACTGGGATTTGAAACTTTTCTGGACTTAAAAGAAATTCCGAGAGGGAAACATACCCTGAGGGTTGCCCGTAAAGATCATAGAAAGGACAGTGTTTACGTACGTACAATAATTAATATCCCATTTTGGTATTACCCATCTAATTAGAAATGTTTTATTGCCAATTTTTCATTATAATTGCCCCATTCAAAAAACCACAACATTTCACTTCTTTATTTAAAACAAACCAATGAAGATTAATCCAATTGTAATAATGCTGTTCCTGCTCTCGATTTCTTGTGCAGATAACTCTCAAAAAGAAAAGACTGCGGCTGCCACAGAACTACCAATGCAGTATTTGCCCTTTAAGACAATAGCCTTAGACACAATAACTGAATTCAAAAATACTACAGACAATTGGCAGATTGCCGGCAATGTACGGGTAGACAGAAGTAAAGACAAAGTCATGCGATTGAACGAGGGGCAGGGTATTTTGGTAAACCTTCCTGAAGAAGGCAAAAAGAATAACCTCTTCACAGTATTTGACCACGGCAGCATAGAACTGGAATTAGACGTTATGATGCCACGAAAGTCTAATTCCGGAATTTATTTTCAGGGGAGATATGAGTTACAACTTTTAGACAGCTGGGGAATTGAAGATCCGGGGTACGGTGATATGGGTGGTATTTATCAGCGGTGGGATGACGCTCAGGAAGAAGGAGAAAAAGGGTATGAGGGAGTAGCGCCAATAATTAATGCCGCGAAGGCCCCAGGACTTTGGCAGCATTTAAAAGTAATATTCCACCCAGCTGAATTTGATAATTCAGGAAATAAATTGAAGAATGCTTTGTTCGAAGAAGTTTGGTTAAATGGTGTTCAAATTCATAAAAATGTAGTACTGAATGGACCTACAAGGGGCGCGTCATTTGAAAATGAAAGCGCCTTGGGACCTTTAATGATTCAGGGAGATCATGGTGCAGTGGCCTTTAAAAACATCAAATACAAATTGTATGGGGACCACAAAGTATCACTTTCAGAAATTGCCATGTCAGAATATGAAAACAAAGAAGTAATATTACCGGTTTTAGATAGTCTGAATCCCATTCGTGAAATAAAAACAGATTCAATTTCTTCTAAAATGGCAACTGATTGGAGGTCACAGCGCATTTTTAAGTATACGGGGAAAATGAATATTCCTGAAACAGGGGATTATATATTTGATCTGAAGGTAAATGTAGCCGGAGGCCTTTTACTCATTAACAGGGATACGATTGTAAACATGAATGGTGATTATAATCTGGATTCTCTTGGGTTTGCAAAAGTTCGCCTTGAAAAAGGCGCTCTTCCTTTTACTTTGATATACAATAAGCACCTTCCATGGACCATTGGATTTAGCCTGGATGTGGAAGGGCCAGGAATTCAAAAGCATGCCCTGACTACCAAAAGTTCACTAGACCTCGGAAGAAACAGGCCCGAAGAAGGTATAATGGTTGATGTATTGACGAAACCTGTATCCCAGCGTAGTTTTTTAATGTTCAAAAACAAAAAAAGAACGCATTGTATTTCAGTAGGTACCCTTCAGAAAATTAATTACTCTTATGACCTTGCCGCTGGCTCATTACTCCAGGTATGGGATAAGGATTTTTTAGACGCCACCGAAATGTGGCACGGCAGAGGAGAAAAGCAACTTGGACAACCAGCAGGTTTTATAGTTTCATTCCATGGGGACCCCGAAATAGCTGTGCTCAAAGATGATAACTCCATTTGGCCAAATACCCTGCCCGCAAACCCGCAATTTGTGCCAAATGGTTATGAGTTTGATAGGGACGGACACCCTGCTTTTTCATATCAACTGGGAGATGCCTTAATTCTCGATAAATTGTTGCCCTCAGATTCAGAACGCAGATTAAACAGGTATCTGGAAACAGAAAGTAAGACTACCATCTATCATAAGTTGGGGGAAGGAGAGGCCATAGAAAAACTGGAGGAAGGCACTTACATTATTAATAACGAAAGCTATTATATTCAATTACCGGCCAAATATCCCTTACAGCCTTTTATTAGAAAATCTGAAGGAATAGATGAATTATTGGTAGAAATCCCAGCGGGGAAACAAAAATTTAATTACAGTATTATTTGGTAATATTATGTTTATGCGAATTATTTACAGAGGTTTTATTTTAGTTCTTTTGGTCAATACGGGTTATTTGTCATTTGCGCAATCGCCAAAGGAACAGGCAGCCAGGGAAGCAGAGTATTATAAGATTACAGATGTACCCATACCGTCGGAGATTGATCTCGAAGTAGGTGGTCTGGCACTTACCGACGACGATAAGCTAGGGGTATCTACCAGGCGGGGTGAAATTTGGCTAATAGATAAACCTTACAGTCAGCAACCTGTTTATACCAGATTTGCACATGGGCTTCATGAACCATTAGGGCTTAACTTTAAAGAAAACAGCTTCTACCTTTCTCAAAGAGGAGAGCTTACACGCCTGGAAGATAAAGATGGCGACAATATTGCTGATGTGTATAAAACAATTTACTCATGGCCCTTATCAGGGAATTACCACGACTATTCTTATGGTCCAAAATTTCTAGACAATGGCGATATGTTGGTTACCCTTAATCTATCGTGGATAGGTCATGGGGCCAGTTTGTCTAAATGGAGAGGCTGGTTGCTTCAAATAACACCCGAGGGTAAAATGACACCAATTGCTACTGGATTACGTTCCCCTTCGGGTTTTGAGATTAATTCTGAAGGAGCTGTTTTTTATACCGAAAACCAGGGAGATTGGGTAGGATCGGGAAGAATGACCCATCTGGAGAAAGGAGACTTCGCCGGTAATCCTGAAGGCCTGGTCTGGACAGGGGATTCAAATTCTCCTCTCAAATTAAAAATGGAAGATATTGAAGAACAATCTGGTTTGACATTGTACGAATACGCCCAAAAAGTACCCGAATTAAAGGCTCCTGCGATTTGGTTTCCTCATACCATCCTGGGCATATCAACTTCAGATATTTTATACGATACCACAACGGGTAAATTCGGACCTTTTGCAGGTCAGATGTTTGTTGGGGATCAGGGGCATAGCAAAATCATGCGGGTTTTTATGGAAAAGGTTAATGGAGTATATCAGGGCGCGGCATTTCCCTTTGTAGAGGGTTTTTCTTCTGGTATTCTAAGAATGATTTGGGGTAGTGATAACAGCATGTTTGTAGGGATGACCAGTAGGGGATGGGCATCCACTGGTAAAAAAGCTTACGGACTTCAGAGATTGGCCTGGAACGGAAAAACCCCATTTGAAATTAAGACGATGAAAGCTCTGGATGACGGATTTCTTTTAGAATTTACTAAAGCTGTTAATACAGACATGGTTAAAAATCTTGCAACTTTCCAAATCACCAGCTTTAATTATAAATATCACAATACCTACGGAAGCCCAATCATAGATCAGCAAAAGGCTATTGTTCATAAAGCAGAAATAATGGATGAGGGTTTCTCTGTCAGGTTAACCATTCATGGAATGCGTTTAGGCTTTATTCATCAAATCAGGATCCCGGACTTGAAAGCCGAAACTGGTGAAAAGCTCTTACATAATACGGGTTACTACACTTTGAATGAGGTGCCGGGAGGCGTTCTAAATTCTCCGCCAACAGCTGGTATGACTGAATCCAAAAATAAAATCGTACAGGAAAAAAGGGTTAATGAAATACCTCTGAATTGGACCGAGGGGTACGAACAGCAAGTTGCCATAGCTACTAAACCAGGTTTAAAATACGATATTGAAGAGCTTACCCTTGAGCGGGGAAAGAAGGTGGAAATTACCTTTAATAATAATGATGATATGCTGCATAATTTAGTGCTGACCACCAATAAGACTAAAGCCGCGGATGAAGTAGGTGATATGGCACTACAATTGGGATTGGATGGGGCAGATATGAATTATGTACCAAATTCAGATTTGGTTCTTGTACATACAGGAATTGTACAACCGGGGACCTCTGAAAAAATATATTTTCAGGTTCCATGGAACGCTGGGGAATATTGGATCGTTTGTACTTTTCCCGGACATGCCGCCTCTATGCGTATAAAGCTGATAGTTAAGTAATTATAATTATTTTATTTGGTAGATGGCTTTATGAAAATAAAAGACTTCTATAAGAACGAAGAAAAGTTAAATGCCATTTCGCATGCCATCGGTATATTGCTGGCTTTCATGGGGAGCTTGCTATTAATCTCAAAAGTAGGGCTTGATTCAGGCTACGCCACAATTTCAGTTATTATCTACAGTATTTCTTTGTTATTATTATTCTCGGCATCCACAATTTACCATTCGGTCACTATTCCACATTTAAAGAACCGTTTTCGTATTCTTGATCATATCAGCATTTTTGCCTTAATCGCCGGTACATATACCCCGGTCTCAATGATTACCCTGGTTGATGGTAATGGTTGGACCATCCTTTATGTAGTATGGGGCATTGCCTTGTTTGGAACAATGTTTAAATTATTCTATACTGGTAAATTAGAGTTCCTGTCGCTTTTACTTTACCTGCTGATGGGTTGGTTAATTGTACTGGACATAGAGAATTTGGTTGCGCATACCTCGGCCAGGGGCCTTGTATTTTTGGCTTTGGGTGGAGCTTTTTACACACTTGGAATATTCTTTTATACCTATCGAAGGATCCCGTACAATCATTTGATCTGGCACTTATTTGTTTTGGGGGGGGCAATTAGCCATTGGCTTTACATCTACCTGGACGTGGTTTAGAGCACCATCATTTGTCAATCTTGTGAATCTATGATCTCTTTATACGTTTCAAAGAACTGCTCCAAAGCTTTCATATTTTCATTAAAGAATTGCATGGTTTCCTGCCAACTGCTTTTATCGTGAATTGAAACATCGCTCTTAATTACATATATCCTCGAAATTTCCTTTTTATTATCGAGCAGGTAGGAGTCATCGAAAATAACGCCTGGGAGAAACTCTGATTTCAAAATATTCCGGAGTCCCTGCAGTTTTTCCCATAAATTTATCCTCTTCTCAATATCTTCCAAATCCACATCCAATGACACAATGGCCTTTCGGATATCAAAATGAAATTTAAGTGATAACCCCTTAATTTTAGTATTGTACAATATCCATTTGCGCGGGAAAGACTTCCCGAAGGATGTCCAGAAATGCTGCCTTAATTGTTTTGATTCCTCCTTGCTAAACACCTAAAGAAAATATGCAATTAATACCCCTAATAGAATAACAAACAGTTTTTGGACGGTAAATTTATGCCCTTCCGAACTTTCAAATAAAATCACTGTAGAAATATGAAGAAATACCCCAATTACAATAGCAGTCAGGGGAATATGATACTTACCTATAAAATCGGAATTTATTGCCAGATAGGTCCCTATTGGTGTCATAAATGCAAAAAATAGCATAAATATAAAAGAATGCAAAAGTGGAATTTTTGAGTTGATAAGAAATATCCCCAGTATTATCGCTATGGGGATTTTATGTACCAGTATACCATACAAAATGGTGTTGTTCTCTGCCACCGGCAGGCCTTCAAATAACGCATGGACAGATAAACTTAAAAATAACAACCACGGAAACTTACTGTTTAAATCGATGTGGACATGTCCGTGTTCCGCACCCTTGGAGAAAGATTCCAGAAACACCTGTAACAGAATTCCCAGCATTATAAAAACCCCAATGGTTTTGGTTTCTGTAGTGCTATAAACAGTTGGTAACAACTCAAATAGCGTAAGAGCCAATAAAAAAGCCCCGCTAAAAGCCAGTAACAATCGCAAGCCTTGCTGCTTCTTTGGCTTAAAAAGAAGAACAAAAATAAAACTCAATAATACAGCAAGAACCAATAAAAGATAAGTCATTAATCAATGGCTATTTTGGAATATTTAATACTTATTCCGGAGGTTAAAATTAATGTATTTTTGTGGCATTATTATATATGAAAATGAACTCAAATTATAAAATGGTTGCCAAGACCTTATTTGGCTTTGAATCGCTGCTTGCCAGAGAATTAAGGAACCTTGGCGCGGGCCATGTAAAGGAAGGGGTGCGCAATGTTTCATTTGAAGGAGATACTGGATTTATGTACAAAGCAAACATGTGTTTGCGTACTGCGATCAAAATTTTAAAGCCAATTCAATCTTTTTATGTCAGGGACGAAAAGGATCTGTATCATAAAATATATGGAATGGACTGGTTAGAATATTTAAGTTCGGAATCGACTTTTGCAATAGACACCATAGTAAACTCAGATACATTTACCCATTCTTTATATGTTTCCCAGAAAGTAAAGGATGCAATTGTTGACAAATTCAGAGATACAGAAGGCAAAAGACCCAACGTAGATCTTCAATCACCCGATCTTGGAATAAATGTTCATATTCACCGCAACCAATGTACAGTATCTCTAGACAGTTCGGGTAAATCCCTGCATCAGAGAGGGTATAGGACTGCAACTAATATCGCGCCTATTAATGAGGTGCTGGCGGCAGGCATTTTACTACACAGCGGATGGGATGGAAGAAGTGACTTTTTAGATCCATTGTGTGGTAGTGGAACATTTTTAATTGAGGCTGCAATGATTGCTTGCAATATTCCGGTAAATATCAACAGGGAAGAATTCGCATTTCAGAAGTGGAGCGATTTTGATGAAGACCTATTTGATAAAATCAGGCAGGCGAGTTTAAATAAGACAAGGGAGTTCCATCACAAAATAGTGGGATATGATAAGGCACCATCTGCCGTAAGAAAAGCCAGGGAAAATGTAGAAAATGCCGGATTGTCGGATTATATAAGCATTGAACAACAAGATTTTTTTAAGTCGAGTAAATTTGGCGAGACACCACTTCACCTTGTCTCTAACCCTCCCTATGGAGAGCGACTTGCATTAGATATGGAATCATTTTACGGCAATATCGGAGATACTTTAAAACAGCATTATCCAGGGACCAACGCCTGGTTTATTACAGCAAATCTGGAGGCATTAAAATTCGTGGGACTGCGAACTTCCCGAAAGATCAAATTGTTCAATGGACGCCTGGAATCCAAATTAGTGTGTTACCAGATATATGAAGGGAGTAAGAAAGCTAAGTTTAATAAATAATAGTCTGTAGCAAAGCAGTTTAAAATACGACCGACATAAAATTGCCGATTTATTGCTCCTGTGTAGTCAGACCGTTTTTCTTCGGTTTCTTACTTTTTTTATAGAGCGGCAATAGGTAGGATATACTATAGTTGTAACCAACTCCAAATTTACTTCCCTCGGTTACCCTGTTAAATCCCGGGATCCATAGATTGGGGAACTTTTCATCCTCTTTATTGGTGATAATAAATCCGAGACGTACACTTGCCCCCAGATAAAAGTTAGCAAATAATTCTGCTTTTGCACCAAATACGAATTCGAGCCAGGTGGTATTAAGCCCACTAAATTCTTCAGGAATGTTGCTTCCTTCTGTCAACCCGTTTTCATTCCAATACCTGTTGCTGTCATAATATGAAAAGCTATTAAGGGTTTGGCTAAAACTACTTACTGCATAACGTCCACCGATAAAGATAGCATTGTTCATGCCGTACCAATTATCGTAGGTATTATAGTCAACTCCCAATTTAAGATAACTGCCGGACGAAGTAAAATCATAAATTTCAGTTGGTGCCCCGCCTTCAATATTTCCTAATTCTTCCTGCTGTGTTTTTTTTTCATTGCCCAATTCCGCAGCGAGATACAGTTTTTGTGTTAACCTGTAATCCCCGGCAAATTCCAATCCGGTGTAATCCTCATTTAGAAAAGAAACAGCAAGCCGACTTAAATCTACCCCTATCCTTAGTCCATAGGGTTGCTTATATTCCAAACTATCTGTGGTCTGGGTGTTTGTGTTCGTATCCTGCGCAACACCGAAGAAAAATGAAAGCGCGATACAAATACTAATGAAATATCTTAACATGGGCACTATCTTGCTTTTGAATCAATGGTGAAACAATCTCTGTATTTTGGATCCAGTTCTCAGATTCCACTGTAAGTTCTTCTGTAAGCCCCTCAAAATTGGCGACAAAACCACAGGCTTTGGAAATGAAGACTTCATTTGTGGTATAATTAAATGTGAGCGTGTCTATATTTCCTGTTTCGACATCATCTTCATCGGCTGAATCCATGATGAGCAGAAATCTTGTATTGGCTTCATTTATTCTTAATGGGATGGCAATGGAATCTGCGGAGGACCTGTCATCAACGGTATTCACGGTGCTCGATTGACCAAGCCCAACAACCCTTAAACTCGGAACTTCTTTCAGACTTGATGTATTTTCTGAATCATAGAATCTGATGATTAGTAAGGGTGTATCCCCATCAACACATATATCATCTTTTTCGCAATGGGTAAGTAGTACCACCAATGCAAATAAGAAGCCGGTGAAAATCAGTTTTTTCAGGGGAAATCTAATTGTTTTAAAGGGCATATATTCTAAAATTCTTATTGGCTTCTCAATTTCAAAAGTACAACATTTTCAACGTGATGTGTTTGAGGAAACATATCTACCGCCTGAGTCTTTTCAATGCGATATTTATTTTTCATCAATTCCAGATCCCTGGCCTGAGTTGCACTATTGCAGCTAACGTAAACAACTTTTGCCGGTGCTATTTTTAAAATTTGATTTACCACATCCTTGTGCATGCCGTCTCTGGGCGGATCTGTGATGATAATATCGGGAGTACCATTCTTATTAATAAATTCTGAACTAAAGATATTTTTCATATCCCCGGCATAGTATTCCGTATTGTTAATTGCATTAAGTACAGCATTTTCCCTGGCCGCAGTAACCGCATCAACTACAGCTTCTATACCAATAACCTTTTTGGCATTTTTAGACACAAACTGTGCAATAGTACCTGTGCCTGTGTATAAGTCGTAGACGAGCTCTTTTCCTGTTAAAGCTGCAAATTTCCGAACAATTTTGTACAGCTCATAGGCCTGTTCAGAATTTGTTTGATAAAAAGATTTGGCCGTTATCTTAAACCTAAGGCCCTCCATTTCTTCATATATATGGTCATTGCCAGAATAACAACATATTTTCTGATCATAGATGGTGTCATTTTGTTTGGTGTTTATCACGTACAACAAGGAGGTGATTTCAGGAAATTTGTGTTGCAGATGATCTAAAAGCAGATTTCTTTGTATTTCATTATCCTCAAAAATTTGTAAGAGGACCATAACTTCGTTGGTACTGGATGTACGTATCATCAGAGTTCTTAACGTACCCTGCTGTTTACGGGGATTAAAAAAAGTGATCCCTTTTTCAATAGCAAATGATTTAATTTCCAATCTGATGGCATTTGAGGGTGCTTTTTGCAAATGGCACATTTCAATATCCAGTATCTTATCCCACATGCCCGGGATATGGAAACCAAGCGCAAGCTTATCTGTAATTTGCTTATCAGAATTAATTTCTTCTTCGGTAAGCCACCGGCTATCGGAAAATGAAAACTCCATCTTATTTCTGTAGAAATAGTGGTTCTTACACCCCAGAATCGGACTTACTTCGGGTAGCTCTAAATGCCCGATTCGCTGTAAATTATTGGTAACTTCCTTTTCTTTGTAATGCAATTGATGTTCGTATCCCATATGCTGCCATTTGCAGCCGCCGCAAACCCCAAAGTGCTGGCATTCAGCTGCCACTCTTTTATCGGATAATTGGTGAAAATGGGTAGCGACACCTTCGTAGAATGCCTTGCGTTTCTTGGTGGTTTTAATATCGACCACATCTCCGGGAACAGCGTTAGAGAGGAAGATGACCCTTCCGTCCGGTGCTTTGGCGATCGTTTTTCCTTTAGCCCCAGCATCCAGAACCTCTATTTCTTCAAAAACCTTGCGTTCTCTTTTTTTTCGCATAGGGCAAATGTACTATTAAAGCAGAATCTATAATCTTATCTTTAAAGTGAATGTTGCTAAAAAAAGATTAAAATTTTGAACCTTTTACTAAACAAGGCGTCTTTAGGGTAGAATTTGCAATGGGCGATACCGAAAAAATATTTGATGCTTTATTGGTACTACAGTATCAATCAGGAAATAAGCAAGCACTTTCTTTGCTGGTGAACAGATATCATCTCAAGCTATGTAAACATGCATTTTGGTATACACAAGACCTGCATGCAGCCAGGGATATTGCGCAAGACAGTTGGAGTATCATCTTAAATAAAATAGGTAGTCTGCGAGATCCTAATCTTTTTGGGAGTTGGGCATTGCGGATTGTGACCCGCAAATCTTTGGATTATCTCAATAAGAGCAAACGAGAAAGAGAACATCTGAAAACCGTTAAATACGAGAAACAGCTGGAAGACCTGGACAGCCGGGCTTCGGATCTGGAAAGGCTTAAGGTGGCCATGAAAATATTACCAGAGCATCAGAAGCAGGTATTGCGTTTATTTTATACAGAACAGTACTCCCTGAAAGAAATAGGCCAAATACTGGAAATAGCAACGGGTACAGTGAAATCTAGATTGTTCCACGCTCGAGAAAAATTAAAAACAATTTTAACGAATAGAAATTATGAAGAATAGTAAAGAACAGATTGATCGGCTTATCAAGGAGACCTTAAGTGCTGAAGAAGCTCAATTCTATGATGAATTGGAAGAACAGAACATTTTAGGGAAAATGGGGGAGGTATATAAGGGGAAATTTGGCTGGTTGGCCGTAATCATGAATATTATTACACTTGTAGCTTTTGTTTTATTAGTATACTGTATTGTCCAGTTTTTTAATACTCAGCAGACCAGTGAGCTTATAAAATGGGCTTCCGCCGGATTTCTATGTGCGATTATTATGGGAACGCTTAAACTATTCGTTTGGTTGCAAATGGATAAGAATGATATTTTACGCGAATTAAAACGCTTAGAATTACAGCTGGCTACGCTTATGTCCAGATTGGAAAAATAAGATGCCTCAGATATGCCGAAAGTTTTATGATTTAACCGAATATTTGTAATTTAGCAGCTCTGCATAGGATGATTTCTCTCCCAAAGAAGGAATTGCTAAAGTTTTATTTAAAGTATTGAAAATCATGTCAGTTTTGGAAAGAATAACTTCTGAAGATGCCATCGCATTGGAGAAAAAGTATGGAGCACAAAACTATCATCCACTACCAGTAGTATTGAGTAGGGGTGAAGGTGTATTTGTTTGGGACGTTGAAGGAAAGAAATATTATGACTTCCTATCGGCCTACTCGGCAATGAATCAGGGTCATTGTCATCCAAAAATCATTGCAGCCTTAAAACAGCAGGCAGAAAATCTTACACTTACCTCACGTGCCTTCTACAACGATATGCTCGGGGTCTATGAAAAGTACGTCACAGAATTCTTTGGGTATGATAAAGTTTTACCCATGAATACAGGAGCCGAGGCAGTAGAGACTGCCATAAAGCTCGCCAGGAAATGGGGATACGAGAAAAAAGGGATACACAGCAATCAGGCCAAGATTATTGTTTGCCAAAATAATTTTCACGGCAGAACTATAACGATTATATCAGCCTCTAATGACCCTATCGCCACAGAAAATTTTGGACCATATACGCCGGGAATAATCTCTATAAGATATAACGATTTAAATGCGCTACGCGAAGTATTGGAAGATGAAAATGTTGCTGCCTTCCTGGTTGAGCCCATTCAGGGGGAAGCCGGCGTATATGTCCCTGATGATGATTATATCAAAGAAGCCTACAGCCTCTGTAAGGAAAGGAATGTGCTTTTTGTTGCAGATGAGGTGCAAACGGGTATTGCCAGGACAGGCCGATTATTGGCCAGCTGTGGTAATTGCTCCTGCGCGGATAAAAATTGCAGTGATACACCTGATGTAAAACCGGATATTTTAATTTTGGGCAAGGCCATTTCCGGTGGTGTTTTGCCTGTATCGGCAGTTTTGGCGAATGATGATATAATGGATGTTATACGTCCGGGTAATCACGGTTCAACATTTGGCGGTAATCCACTGTCCTGTGCCGTGGCAATAGCGGCCCTGGAAGTAGTTAAAGATGAGCACCTGGCCGAAAATGCAGATTACCTGGGTGAAATCTTCAGGACCGGGATGAGAACGCTTATTGATCGAAGCGAACTTGTAAAATTGGTCAGAGGAAAAGGATTATTAAATGCCATAGTTATTAATGATACTGAAGATAGTTCCACTGCCTGGGATATTTGTATGGCGCTAAAAGAAAATGGGCTTTTGGCTAAACCTACACATGGTAATATAATCCGGTTTGCACCACCTCTGGTTATGACCGAAGAGGAGTTGTTAGATTGCATTTCGATCATTGAAAAGACCATTTTGGAGTTCGAAAACTAGCTAAGAAAATTGAGAAAGTAAAAAGTGGCGCTTTTAAAGCAGCCACTTTTTTTATTTCTCAAGCCATTTCATTCATGTACTAAATAACAAAAAAAACCCTGGCACATGTGCCAGGGAACAATATCTTAGGTTGATGTAATTAACTTAAGATCGTACTTCTTTGATCCTAGCTTTTTTACCGGTAAGGCCTCTGAAGTAAAAAATACGAGCTCTTCGTACCTTACCCTTTTTATTAATCTCTATTTTCTGAAGTGCTGGCATATTAATTGGGAATATACGCTCAACACCTATTGTACCAGACATTTTACGAATTGTAAATGTTTCGGTCGCGTCGTTTCCCCTTCTTTGAATTACCACGCCTTTGAAGAATTGAGTACGTGTTTTTTCACCTTCTTTAATTTCGTAATAAACAGTGATGGTGTCACCGGAAGAGAAATCGGGAAATTCCTTTTTAGATACAAATTCGTTTTCAACAAATTTTACTAAAGATTCCATTTAATTTTGTTTATGGTTTTATAAAACCAACATTCACGCATCTCGTCAGAGGTTGATTTTAATCGACTGCAAAATTAACTATTAATTGCTTATTCACAAGTAAAAACACAAGTAATATTGCTTAAAATTCCAATTTCAAGCCCTGGCACGAGACCAATTTATAGCCAGCAGCAATATTCCAATTCCGAACAGCAAATAGGCGAGGGCATTCATTGTTGAAAAAACCCCCTGATTCCGGACAAGTTCTTCTGGACTACTTTTGGCAGCTATGAAATTCATAAAAAAACCCAGTACGGTAAAAATTACAGACAAAATCATACCTGTAAACATCAGCACGGTGGCCAAAGAGCGCTTTTTAATTAACAGAACTATACAGCCAATAAGCACAATTAAGTATCCTAAAAAAGAGAGCACATAAGCTATCAGGTGATAAGTAGGCAGATCTTGCATTTGGAAGAAATTAATCCAGTAAGTCCGGTCTTAGTTTTTCAGTTCTTTCTAAGGCTTGTTCCTCCCGCCATTTTTCAATTTCCGGAAAATTTCCACCCAATAATACCTCCGGTACTTTAAGTCCCTTATACTCTCTGGGTCTCGTATATACAGGAGGCGCCAGAAGATCATCCTGAAAAGTATCGGTTAGTGCAGAAGTTTCATCATTTAGTACTCCTGGCAATAATCTAATTACGGTATCGCAGAGTACGGCAGCGCCCAGTTCACCCCCGGACAAAACATAATCTCCAATAGATATTTCTTTAGTTATCAAGGTATCACGAACACGCTGATCTACCCCTTTGTAATGTCCGCAAAGCAGTATTATATTTTTTTTAAGTGATAAACTATTGGCAATTTTCTGATCTAAAGTACTCCCATCTGGTGTCAGGTATATAATTTCATCATATTCCCTTTCTGATTTCAGTTTGGAAATACATTTATCTATAGGCGCTATCATAAGTACCATTCCGGCACCTCCACCAAACTGGTAGTCGTCTACCTGATTGTAACTCAAATCGGTATAATCCCTGAGGTTGTGCATATGCACCTCCACAAGTCCTTTTTCGATAGCTCTTTTTAATATTGAGGCTTCGAAAGGGCTTTTCAGTAGTTCTGGTAATACGGTAATAATGTCTATTCTCATCATCGGTTTGCGGGGCCTTCAAGCATTTAATCAGCTTTCCAAAAGTAGTGAAAACAATGAGAATCTTTCTTCCAGTCCAAACGCTCATATAGATTTTGAGCCGGATTATCCGTAGCTGTTTCCAAAGCCAGGCCTTTAAAGCCCTTTACTTTACAATAGCTTTTAGCGCGGTTCAATAATGCTTCCCCAACGCCTTTATTCCTTGCGGCTGTGGTTACATACAGGTCGTTTAATATAAAAACCGATTCCATACTGACCGATGAAAATGTGGTATAGAGCAGCGTAAAACCTAATGGGATTTCATTATCGAGGGCCATGAAAACAGTTGCTTCCTTATTCTTTAATCGATCCAAAAGAAATTTTCTGGCAGTTTCATTATCCGACGGTTGCTTGTAAAACACACGATATGCGTCGAACAATGGCACCAATTGATCTACCTGCCCTTCTCTGGCCCGAACAATTTTGATCATTATATCTGCTAAAAAAAGCCCCCGAAGGAGCTTGTGTTATTTTGATTTCTTATACCGGTTTATCTCATCCTGAAGCTGCCTGCTGATCCTTTGCTCACGTTCAAGTGCCCTGCGACGGTGATCTTCATATTCTGTTTCCAGTTCTGAAAGATTAGACTTGGCTATTTGTGTAAGGATATTACTTCTCCTGAACTTGTAGATGAATAGAAGGAGCAATCCAAGAAGCCCGGCGATAATCGTCCATAAAATTACGTTGTATGTTGCCTTGGATACAAGCATACCTAAAAATGACATACTGTCTTTTTCTTCCGTTACAGAAGTAAGTGAATTGGTAGTATCTTCCAGTTTTTTATTGAGATCTGTAATAGTTGACTCATGTCCAGAAATTGTTGCGTTTAACTGGGCAGCCTTACTATTGGCCGCATTTATGGTGTCTAGTACGTTTTGTCTTAATTTATCGAGATTCAGTGTGCGTACTACCTCGTAGCGTTTGCCTTCGGCTCTGTAGTTTCCGGATTTCTTATAAAGAAACTCGAACTGATTGTTTATGGAGCCGCTATCCAGTGAGAGTTCTTCCTGAGTGGTACCATCCTGCCCAAATTGTAGGTTGCAGCAAAACAGGGCAATTGCAAAAAATAGTATTCTAAAACCTTTCATTCCAGATAGTTCTTAGTATTGTTATTGATTTAGAGAGGAATTCAAAAGTACTTCAATATTATTAATTAAGAAAAAAAATTAGCCATAACGTTTCGCTGATTCCACAAAATCAAAAAGTAAATTCGTTTTGTAATGCATTTCTACCTTAATAATAGGTGAACCTTCTTACTTTTGCAATGTATTTAGCCAATCTGATCACCTGGTGAGAATATCCGTATTCATTATCGTACCAGACATATAATACAATATTTTTACCATCGGGAGAAACAATAGTCGCATTGCTGTCATAAATTGCAGGTGCTGATGTTCCTATGATATCTGAAGAAACCAATTCGTTATTCAGAGAATATTTGATCTGTTCTACCAGATCGCCCTCAAGGGCATATTTCTTTATTATGGTATTAATACCTTCTTTCGAAGTTTTATTATCAACCTCCAAATTGAGAATTGCAAGTGAACCATTAGGTACCGGAACCCGAATTGCATTGGAGGTTAATTTACCTTTAAGTGCCGGAAGGGCTTTAGATACGGCACTGCCCGCCCCGGTCTCTGTGATAACCATGTTTAAAGCCGCTGCCCGGCCCCTTCTGTATTTCTTGTGCATATTGTCTACAAGATTCTGATCATTTGTATAGGCGTGTATAGTTTCCAGATGGCCTTTTTTGATACCTAATGAATCATCAACTACTTTCAGAATCGGTGTAATCGCATTAGTTGTGCAGGAGGCGGCGGAATAAAGTCTTGTCTTGTCCGGATTAAATTCATTCTGATTTACCCCATGTACAATATTGGGCACCTCTATTCCCGGAGCTGTGAGCAAAACACGTGATGCCCCTTTGGCCTTGAGATGCCTGCTTAATGCCTCTTTATCTCTGTATGCTCCCGTATTATCAATAATCAGCGCATCCTTTATACCATATTTGGTATAATCGACATCTTCGGGTCGGTCAGCACTTATCAGGTGTACCGTTGTGCCGTTTATCAGCAAGGCCTTGTTTTTGATATCACTATCCACTGTCCCCATAAATTGTCCGTGGACAGAATCTATTTGAAGTAAGGTTGCCCTTTTTTTAATATTGTCGGGAGTTAGTTCGCCTCTTGTAACTATGGCCCTGAGTCGCAACTGATTTCCCTTGCCCGTTTTAGCCATAAGTTCCCTGGCCAATAACCTGCCAATTCTTCCGAATCCGTATAAAACAACATCTTTTGGTTGAATTTCTTTAGAATCATTGGCCCCTTTTAACTTATCTAAAACAAAGGCCTTTACATTGTGATAACTATTACTATTGTCATCTGAATGGTATTCATAAGTAAGTTTACCAATATCAAGTTTAGAAGGCGGAAGTTTAATATCATTAATGGCGCGCAATATTTCAACTGAATCAAAAATAGAAATGGGTTTTTGAACAAATTGCCCTGCGTATTCGTGTAAATTGATAATATCACTTACATTTTTATCAATGATTTGATTTTTGAAAAGAACCACCTCTATAGATTTATCGTACCAAAGATCACTTATGATCTTAATAAATTCTGTGGTTGCCTTTCTACGGTCTGCCTGAAAGGCAAGTTCCTTTTCATAGGATTTTATTCTGCTCATTAGCCTAGATTATTTATACAAAATTATAGATTTCAAACGTTTTCGCACAAGTTTTCCGTAAATAAAAAAGCACCCCTCATCGGAGTGCTTCCCATTTATTTATTGTATAATCTACTGAAAAATGAAGCGCTCTTTTTCACCATCCTTTGATATTATAGTAATACTGGTTCTCCCGTATCTTGAGATCTTACTAAAAAGTTTTCTGGCATCTTCGATATTAGTTACTTCTTCATCATCTACGGCTACAATTACCTTACCATCCAGTGGATAACCTCTGTACGATTCAGGAACCCCTGTAATTTTTACACCTTTTTTAGTTTTGAAAATTTTCTTGTCTTCATCATTAAGGTTTTTGACCACTATACCCATGACAGGAAGTACAAGTGATTGCCTTTCTTTCAGGGTCACTGGGATTAACAACTGATCGCCATCTCTTTCAACCGCCACATTTACTTCATCTCCGGGTCTTTTAGTGGAAAGATAACCGGTGAGGTCAGCGTATTTTTTAACCAGAATATCATCTACCTGTTTAATTATATCTCCAGATCGTAAATCAGCATCTTCAGCCCCGGAATCCTCTGCTACCATATCCACATAAACCCCTTGAATTTCACTAATACCTTTTTCCTTTGCGTAAGGGGTATTAATATTAACCGAGCTAATGCCCAGAATACCTTTTTGAACCATTCCAAATTCCATGATATCCTCAACTACCTTTTTGGCAATATTACTTGGCACGGCAAAGGAATAACCAACATAAGAACCGGTCTGCGAAGTTATCGCTGTATTAATACCAATTAAATCCCCATTGGTATTTACCAAAGCACCACCACTATTTCCCGGATTTACAGCGGCATCGGTCTGTATAAAAGACTGATCTACCCTTGCAAGCGCCCTTGCTTTTGCACTCACAATACCTGCAGTTACGGTAGAAGTTAGGTTAAATGGATTGCCTACCGCAAGCACCCATTCGCCAATTTTTATATTATCAGAATCTCCGAAGGCCAGGTAGGGCAATACTTTGTCTGCATCTATTTTTATAAGGGCGATATCCGTATTCGGATCAGTGCCTATAACTTCAGCATCATAGGTTCTGTTATTGTTAAGAGTCACCTTAAGCTGATTGGCTTTGGCGATAACGTGGTTGTTTGTCACAATATATCCGTCAGGAGAAATGATAACACCCGATCCCGTTCCGACCTGAGGCCGCTGAGTACTTTCAGAACCATAAAAGAATTCGGCCAAACTGCCACGACCCTTGCTGACGGTAACATTTTTTACATGCACTACAGCATTCACTGTAGTTTCTGCGGCTGTTGTGAAGTCTACCTCGTTAATGCCCGCACCTCTGAATGATGACGGGGTATTGCTCGTTCTGAAAACCGGCATCTGATTATCACTGGATACTAACGTATAATTGGGCTGTTCAAAGTATAATTTATAAGCTCCCAATGTAATAGCCCCTGCGAAAACCGACACTAATAACATGCTGGCAATTCTTTTCATAAAGTTTCGTTTTTTATTATCACATTGTAAAATTAACAGAATAGATCATTAATTTATTTGGGTTTAACGACAATTTAACTGCCAAAATTACCTTAAAAAATAAAGCGCCTAAAATATTCGAAACATCTTAGACTATATCCTAATTTTCATAAAGCAGACTTCTTAGTTCTAATTACCTAAACCCTTATCTTTGTACCTCATAAATTACCATGTTGTTCTCATTTTATAAATATCAGGGTACCGGAAACGATTTTATTTTAATAGATAATCGGAACGACCTATTTCCTAAAAATAACACTAAACTAGTGGCAAAACTCTGTGACCGTCGTTTTGGTATTGGAGCTGATGGATTAATCTTACTGGAAAACGACAGCACATCAGATTTCAGAATGATCTATTTTAATTCTGACGGCAGGGAAGGAAGTATGTGTGGAAACGGAGGCAGATGTATTGTTGCTTTTGCTAAATTCCTTGGTATTATAGAATCGGATACTAAATTTTTAGCGACAGATGGCTTGCACTCCGCCAGTATTAACAATGGTATTGTGCAATTACACATGGTTGATGTTGATGAAATTCGCGAAAAACCCAATGCAATTTTTTTAAACACTGGTTCCCCGCATCATGTACAGATGGTACCTCAGCTTCAACAGTTCGATGTAGTAAAAGAAGGGGCTAAACTTAGGTATGGGCTGTATGGAGAAAAGGGCAGCAATATTAATTTTGTAGAACAATTGGATGAGGCAACCTTTTCAGTAAGAACTTATGAAAGAGGTGTGGAGAATGAAACCCTTTCCTGTGGTACCGGGGTAACTGCTGTAGCTCTGGCAATGCACCACTCAGAGAAAACTCCTAAAAATGAAATAGTAATTAAGACTTTGGGAGGAGATTTGAAAATTTCTTTCCAAAATAGTAACGGAATGTACAATGATGTTTATCTGACAGGCCCAGCTGAGCAAGTTTTTAAAGGAGAATTTACATGTTAAGCCTAAAAGGGGATAAGATTAATTTACGCGCCTTGGAATCAGAGGATCTTGATTTTCTGTACGAGCTCGAAAACAACGCCGATATATGGGAAATTAGTGGAACAGTTACACCCTATTCCAAACATGTGCTTAAACTCTATCTGGAGAACGCATACCGGGACATATATGATGTAAAGCAACTCCGATTGTGTATATGCTCCAAAGACAGGGAAACTGTGGGTCTCATAGACCTTTTCGATTTTGATCCGAAGAACAGGAGGGCAGGAATCGGAATTGTTGTTTTGGAAGCAGATAAGAGGAATAAGGGGATAGGTAAGGAAGCAATAGAATTGCTTTGCAAATATGCTTTTTCTGTATTGAATCTCAGGCAGCTGTTTGCCAATGTTGGCGAAGACAATAAAGCGAGTATTCACCTTTTTAAAAAAATTGGTTTTGAGATAGTAGGGGTGAAAAAAGACTGGATACTATCTGAAGGCACATTTAAGAACGAAATACTCTTACAAAAGATAAATAACTAATGTATATAAAAAGGATTTTATTAATCGTAGTGTTAGCCGGACTCGTCGTGGCAGGTGCCTTTGCCTATATGGTTTACAGTAACTTCTTTACGCCGAATACATCATTTAAGAATGAAGAAGCATTTATATACATTCCTACTGATGCCTCTTTTTCTGATTTAAAGGGACAATTGCAGCCATTATTGGAAGATATAAGCAGCTTTGAGACGGTCGCTCAGCGTAAAAAGTATGCCGATAATATTAAAGGGGGCAAGTACGCCCTTAGAAATGGTATGAATAACAACGATATCGTGAATACTTTGAGGAGTCAGAACCTTCCGGTTAAAGTATCATTTAACAATCAGGAAACTCTGGCGAACCTGGCAGGACGGATTAGCAGCCAGATTGAAGCTGATAGTTTGTCCTTATTAAATGCTTTTAATGATCCGGCTTTTTTGAAGGAAAACGAGTTGGATGAGGATACAAAACTTGGTGTTTATCTACCAAATAGTTATGAATTCTTCTGGAATACGGCTGCCGACGAATTTAGGGATAGGATGTTAAAGGAATTTAATAAATTCTGGAATGATGATCGACTTCAAAAAGCCCGGGCCAGAAGCTTAAAACCGCTGGAAGTGATCTCCCTGGCGGCAATTGTTCACAAGGAAACAGCAAAAATTGAGGAACGCCCTAAGGTAGCCGGACTCTATTTAAACAGATTAGATCAAAGAATGTTGTTACAGGCAGACCCCACAGTGATATACGCAATAAAAAAACATACCGGAAATTTTGACACCGTAATCAAAAGGGTACTATATAAGGATTTGGAACTCAATTCTCCCTATAATACCTACAAATACGCAGGAATACCACCAGGCCCGATTACGATGCCTGATATTTCTGCAATTGAAGCAGTTTTGAACGCTGAAAACCATGATTATCTGTATATGGTGGCCAATATAGCCAACTTTGGATACCATAAATTTGCTGAATCACTTGAACAACACAACCGGAATAAAGTGCAGTACATCCGATGGATAAATGAGCAGAAAATCAGTAGATAAGCTATTTATCCATATTTTCCTACAATTCGACAAATACACTCCTATTTTAAGAAAATCTTGGGTTTTTTGCACATCATCTTACGTAACTTTGAACCCAGAAATTTAAGCAAGCCTTTTAACGAGGTTGTCAGTCTTAGAAAATCACATATATGAAAAGGTGGATAAACATTTTTTGTCCTCTTATCATGATCTTTGTTTTAATGAGTTTCGGATTTGATACCCCTACTGTAGTAGAGGTTCCTGAGACTCTTAAAGTAAAAAAACCTACTCCGGTTTTGTTCCCCAAAAACAAAACCACATTTAAACCCGCTTTGGTAGTGCCACCCTTTTTGGGTAGCTCTTATATTGGATTTAAGGAAGCCCTGGCATTCAAAGAATCACAGGGCAATTACTTCATTACTAATACATTAGGATACCTGGGTAAGTACCAGTTTGGTATTGGTACGCTTCAGCTAATGGGGGTTTATAACGCCACAAAGTTCTTAAATGACCCCATGTTGCAGGAGAAAGTATTCCTCACCAACGTAGCAAGAAATAAATGGATACTCAGAAAGGACATCGAAGCATTCGTTGGAAAAAAAATTCGCGGTGTGGAAATAACAGAATCCGGAATATTGGCGGCAGCTCATTTGGCCGGTGCAGGTAATGTTAAAAAGTACCTGCGGTCCTATGGCCGTCTCGATGTGAAGGACGCCTACGGTACAAGTATTTCAAATTATCTGAAAAAGTTCAGAGGTTACGATATCTCTGTGGTTGCTCCAAAAAGAAATCCCAGGGTGTAAAAATATTCACTATATGGAAGAAAAGGCCCTGTGGACCCTCTTGGTAGGGAGACGGGGTTTTTTTATGCCTGTATAATAAATATAGTTGGTCTTTTATGTAGGCTTATGTCAACACTTTTCCACTCTGCTACAGTTTTAGTGTTGATTTGTTCCGTGGGCAGGGTAATATCTGAGGCCACACAAAGAGAAGTGTTATTGGAGAGTGTTTTCAGAAATTCGGCAAACAAAGCATCATTTCTATATGGAGTTTCTATAAAAATCTGCGTCTGACTTTTTTCTCTGGAAAGCTTCTCCATGGTTTTGATCTCCAACTTTCTTTCACTGCTATCTATTGGCAAATACCCGTTAAATGCAAAACGCTGTCCGTTCAGACCACTTGCCATTAAGGCCAGGAGTATTGATGAAGGACCTACCAGGGGTACTACTTTAATGCCGCGTTCATGTGCAACAGACACGACATCCGAACCTGGATCAGCTATGCCGGGGCATCCGGCTTCGGATAAGATGCCTATGTCCTCTCCCAATTCACATGGATCAAGGAACGCAGGAATAGAACTCGGTTCCGTATATTTATTCAACAATTCTATATGTAAGGAAGGCTGTGATTTTCTGGGACTTATTTTTTTTATAAACCTTCTGGCAGTTTTTTCGTTCTCAACAATGAAATAGTTAATATTCTCTATTGCACGCTTAATAGAAATAGGTAAGACCTCCAGCGGCTCGTTTTCCCCTAAGGTAGTCGGAATCAAATATAAATTTCCTCGAAGACCTTGTTTCTTTGCCATCATTGTTGGGAATTATTTAGACGATCAGCAATAATTTCACATGCCGTAGTAATCATTTTGAAAACGTTCTCAAAACCCAGCTCTCCTCCATAATACGGATCTGGCACCTCTATGGAATCCAGACTTGCTTCTTCTAGCAGCAATTTAACCTTTTTAACCTGATACGCGGAATCCGCCAGAAGAAGTATATTTTGGTAATTGCTGCGGTCCATTGCATAAATGATATCAAAATTATCAAAATCTTCAACGATAAATTTTCTACAGCGCTGATGGCTGATATCCAGACCGTATAGACGCGCTACAGCAATTGATCTTGGGTCTGGCCTTTCACCAATATGAAAACCGCCAGTGCCGGCAGAATCTACAAAAACTTTATCGGGGTTTACCTTACTCTTTAGAATGCCCTCGGCTAATGGCGACCTGCAAATATTTCCAAGGCATACCATTAAAACTTTGGTCTGCATTATATAGTTAGGAGAATTTCTTGGTTAGATCTTCAATATATTTCCTGAATTGCTTATCGGTTTCGGCCAGATTATCAACAGTTTTACAAGCATGAAGTACTGTGGCGTGATCCCTTTTCCCAATTTGAGACCCGATACTGGCGAGTGATGCCTTAGTAAATTTCTTCGCAAAAAACATAGCCAGCTGTCTGGCCTGTACAATATGTCTTTTTCTGGTTTTGGACTGTAAGGTGGCGACATCCATTTCAAAGTAATCAGAAACCACCTTTTGAATGTAATCTATGGAAACTTCGCGTTTTGTGTTTTTTACAAATTTTTCGACCACCTGCTGCGCAAGTTCCAGGGTTACCTCCTTTTTATTGAAGGATGACTGTGCAATCAGGGAAATAATCGCGCCTTCTAACTCGCGTATATTCGTTTTAATATGTTTAGCGACATATTCAACAATATCATCTGGCATTTCAACCCCGTCTCTGTACAACTTATTTCTGAGGATAGAAATACGCGTCTCATAATCCGGATTTTGCAATTCAGCTGAAAGCCCCCATTTAAACCTGGACAACAAACGCTGCTCTATATCCTGCATGTCTACCGGAGCCTTGTCCGATGTCAGGATTACCTGTTTGCCATTTTGGTGTAAATGATTGAATATATGAAAGAAAACGTCCTGAGTTCCCGATTTACCAGAGAGAAACTGGACATCATCAATTATAAGTACATCTATCAATTGATAAAAATGTATAAAATCGTTACGCGTATTCTTCTTGACAGATTCAATATACTGTTGTGTAAATTTTTCTGCAGAAATATATAAAACGGTACGTTCCGGATATTTGTCTTTAATTTCAACCCCAATAGCATGGGCCAAATGCGTTTTCCCTAAACCAACACCCCCAAATACAAGTAACGGATTAAATGATGTACCCCCTGGTTTATTAGCAACAGCCATACCTGCGGATCTGGCCAGTCTGTTAGAGTCACCTTCCAGGAAATTATCAAAATTGTAATTTGGATTTAATTGAGATTCTATCTTTATATTCCTGATTCCCGGAATAACAAATGGATTTTTAAGTTCAGGGTTTTTTGATTTAATAGGTACATCCATTTCCTGTGAAGAAACACCACCCCTGTTAGAACTTGGAATTTGCTCGGTAAATGGTTCCCTGTTGCCGTAGGTATTCTCCATTTTAATAATATATACCAATTTTGCTTTCTCCCCTAACTCCTTGGTCAATGCAACTTTGAGCAACTTTACGTAGTGTTCCTCCAGCCATTCATAAAAAAATTTGCTCGGAACCTGAATGCTGAGAGCATTGTCTGCTAACTTTATCGGCTTTATAGGTTCAAACCAAGTTTTGAATGCCTGCGGTTGGATGTTATCTTGGATAAAAGCCAAACAATTGTTCCATACGGAAATAGCAGTAACACCCATTTTAAAGTTAGTCTATTTTTGTTGGTTAGTGACTATGTTAGTTTGTTGTGGAAAGGACAGCTAAGCCGCCTTTTTATAAGTGAGACAAATATGTGAACAAAAATTCTAATAAAAAAATCATTTTGGGTTGAATTTTCCCTTTTTTTTTTGCATGTTCAACGCCTTACTGTGGTAACCACTTAAATATATAATTTTTACCCGAAACATTATGCATTTTAACAAAATATCTTTTAGAGTTCGCTATTCGGAAACAGATCAAATGGGTATTGTATATCATGGGAATTATGCGCAATACTTGGAGATGGGAAGGGTTGAGTGGTTGCGGTCATTTGGTATTTCCTACAAAAGTATGGAAGAAAACGGCATTATGCTTCCGGTAATTTCCTTAGCTGTGAATTTTAAAAAATCAGCGATTTATGACGACCTGATCACCGTAGTGACACGACTAAAAAAAACGCCTGCGGTTAGAATAGAATTCGACTATGAAATTTACAACGAAGCGAAAGAAATTTTAGTTGATGCCAACACGGTTCTGGTTTTCATGGATATGCACAAAAAGAGGCCAGTAAAATGTCCGGATTACCTGCTTCAACGAATTGAAAGTTCATAAAGTAATTTACCCGGACCGACTGACTGATATTTTATGTAAGGCCGAGAATATATTTTCAATAGTATCAGCATCTTTCTGCCTTACTGAAAGCTGAATTGAACATTCCAATTCCATTTGCTGGGAAAGAATTTTCAATTGCTTTTTTTTTATAATTCTCATCACCTTGTTTAATTCGGCATACGGAAAGATAAGATTGAATTCGGTTTTGATGGTTCTGGTCTCAACACAGGCATTTTCAAGAGCCATTTGAGCAGCAGTTCTATAGGCCTGAATCAATCCTCCGACACCAAGTTTGGTTCCGCCAAAAACCCTGACCACAGCAAGCAGTACATCGGTGACCTCATATGCCTTTATTTGGCCATATATGGGTATTCCAGCCGAATTATTGGGCTCGCCATCATCATTAGTTCTATACTTTGGTACTGAGGTTCCAAGTTGCCAGGCATAGCAAACATGATTGGCTGAGGGGTGTTGTTTTCTCAGTGCTTCAATTAATGATTTTACACGGGATTCATCCTGTAAGGGAAATACGTAACCATAGAATTTACTTTTTCTGTCCTTATAAATAATTTCTTCTGAGGCTTTACTGACTGTCTTATATACGTCCGATGGTTGTTCCATATGATATTGGCTTATAATATATCGTATAGATCATCACCCAGTGCAACAAGTATAATACTGATAACAGCCATAGTTATGCCCGCCCAATTTTTTGAACTTATTCGTTCTTTAAATAAGAGGATACCAAGCAATGTTGTAAACATTACTATGGCCACATTGTTGATTGTAAAAACCGATGCGCTGTTTAATGATTTATGTTGTAAAGCCCTTAGGAGGAAAAATATGGAAAAGAAGTTAGGCACGCCTAAAACAATACCTCCGATAATATTTCTGATATTCAATTTAAGCGGTGTTTTAGGAAGGCGTATCAAAATAAAAATTAAACCAGATATGGCGGCAGACCCAAAAACGAAAGCAGTAAATAATGGAAATGCTATCTCAGAAACCAGGGTTGCTTCAAAATACTTGATGCTGACATCGATAATACCGGATCCGATAAATACCAATAATGGAAGCAAAAGAGAGTCCCTTTTGAGCACAATAGATTTTTCCCGGACAGAAGCAAAATATACGGCAGCAAGGGCCAGCAGAATACCTATAACCTTAATGTTTCCTAAATCTTCCTTATAAAAGAATACTCCAAATAAAACCGGAATGGCAAGCGACATTTTTGTAGCCACCGAGGCCACTGAAACACCTAACTTCTGCGATGTTTGTGCCATTAAATTAAAAACAATAATAAATAGTACCCCTAAAGCCAGAGCTCCAGCAAACCAGGGTTCTCCTGGTATCGCTTTAAAATTGAGGCTGCCCTCAAAACTTATAATTCCAACAGTGAAGGCGGTGATATAATTTACGATTATCGCGTAAAGTGTTTGCACCTTATAAACTTTAAAGAGTTTAAAGATCACAAATATGAGACTGGATGAAAATATGCACAGTGCGAGATCTAACATTTTATAATCTCAATTTTATATCAATAATATCCTCCACTCCAACTTTCAGGTGCCAGGTTTTTATATTTAGTTTTTCGGCGGCAGCAGTATTTTCCAATGTATCATCTATAAACAAGGTTTCTGCCGCAATTAAATTGTGTTGATTAAGTACAAATTCAAAGATTTGTAAATCGGGTTTTCTCATTCCTATTTCATGAGAAAGATAGAAGCCTTCGAAACAGTTTTTAAACCGATCAAATTTTTCCTGACCCATTTTGTCTGTCACATGAGGTATGTGGAGAGCATTGGTGTTGCTTAGCAAAAACATCCGATATTTGTCCTGAATCTTAAGGTCCTCAAGGAATTTCAGACGATAATCAGGGAAATCCAAAAGCATGGAATTCCATATTTCCTGTATTTTTCCCCTGCTTACTCCCTTAAAACTGGCTGTTAAAACTTCTAAAAATTCTGTTGAGGTTATTTGGCCGGTTTCATACGAATCATTCAGGCTGTTAAGTTCGCTAATCGTACTGTTATGACCATATTTTGACATGGCCTTCACCAAAACTAATTTGTCTAAATTAATAAAGACGTCCCCGAAATCGAAAATGATATTTCTAATCATTTAAAATCACTTTAACCTGATCATTATTTATATTGAACTCACGAATAATATCACCAGAAATCATGGGGGCTTTTAAACCCTTGCCAATAAGGGTGTTCCCTGTTAAAACCCGGGCTTCATCCCATAGACCCGAGTCGATAAATGTACTGAGCGTCCGGGCACCTCCTTCTATCATTACACTAGTTATATGGTGTCTGTATAATACCGCGACAATTTGATTGGCAACATCTCCATTAAAATCAATACGTTCATAGCTGATAGTGCCATTTTCGATATCCGGTACCTTTTTATGTGTAATTATTAAAGTCTTTGCCTGTCCTTTCAAAACATGATAATCTCCTTTAATTCTCAAATCCCTATCCAGAACAATGCGTACAGGCGAATTTCCATGCCAATTCCTGGTTGTCAATTCCGGATTGTCCTCTAAAACAGTTTTGGTTCCGACCAAAATTCCCTGTTCCTCACTCCTCCATTTATGTACCAATTGTTTCGACCTTATATTGGTTATCCAAAAAGGTCCGATCTCTTTCCGAACTGAGGCATCCGGGGCTATAAAGCCGTCAGCAGACTGTGCCCATTTCAAAATAATAAAAGGTCGGAGTTCTTCCTGAAATAAAATAAATCTCTTGTGATGTGCCCTGCATGCAGCTTCCAGGGTGCCTACACTTACTTCGCAACCTGCTTGTTGCAGTCGTTGTATTCCTTTCCCCGCAACTTTCTTATGTGGATCTCTAATGCCTACAATAACTTTGGGAATATTGTTTTTTAAGATGAGATCTGCGCATGGGGGTGTTTTGCCAAAATGAGCACATGGTTCTAGTGTAACATATAGGGTGGCAGCAGATAAAAGCGATTTGTCTTTTACCGATCGGATGGCATTCACTTCTGCATGTGGTCCGCCAAACTGACTGGTATATCCTTCGCCAATTATTTTCTGTTTGTATACAATCACACAACCAACGGACGGATTAGGGGCTGCCGTACCCCGACTATTTTTTGCCAGTTGAAGACAGCGCATCATATAGTATTCGTCTGATGAATTCTGCTGATTTTTAGGAGTTGAACCTTCTTGCATAGTTATCCCTTCTATTCGTTGCCAATTTTATGTTTGTCCGCATTTGGCGTATCTTCACCAGGTAAAAATAGAACATTAAAAAAGAATACTAATTCACTATTAATTCTGAATATTTTAGCAAAAAAATTTTTGATTCAAAAGCGCAAATACCCGGAATATTCAGTACTATCAAGAGTTCTTAGATATGCTATTAAAGGAAATTAAGAGAATCTTTCACAAAGAATTAGAGGGCATATACCCAAAGGAGGAGGTAAATAGCTTCTTTTATATTTTAATAGAGCACTACCTGAATATTGCGCGATTTATACTGCTGTTAGATCCCGAATTAAATATTTCAAAAAGGGAAGAACAACCACTTTTTGAGGGGCTGTCAAAATTAAAATTAGAAACACCAATCCAATATATTACGGGTGAAACGAGTTTTATGGATTTGACATTTGCTGTAAATGAACATGTACTGATACCCAGGCCGGAAACCGAAGAACTTGTCCAATGGGTTATTTCTCAATATTCGGATAAGCATGGAAAAAACAGCGATCTGAAAATATTGGATATTGGTACTGGCAGCGGTTGTATCGGAGTTACATTGGCCAAACACTTTCCGAATGCCGGGGTCTATGCATTGGATTTTTCAAAAAAAGCTTTAAAAATTGCCAGGATGAATGCCAAGCGCAATGGGGTAATGCTCGGGTTTATCCTGGCCGACCTTTTTGAAATAGGTGAACTAGATACAATATTTGATATTATAGTATCAAACCCACCATACGTCAGGGAATTGGAAAAAAGTCAAATGCAGAAAAACGTACTGGAATACGAACCACCTGAGGCACTTTTTGTTCGGGATGATGCCCCGCTTGTGTTTTATGAGAAAATTGCTCAATTGGCTGTGCGTAATTTAAAAAATGGGGGCACATTATTTTTGGAGATCAATCAGTATCTTGGAGAAGAAACGAAGGAGGTATTAGCACGGAATGGATTTGTAGAACTTGAGATAAAAAAAGACTTTTTTGGAAATTTTCGAATGCTTAAAGGAAACTGGACCACGGAGATAAAGGATGTTGGTTAGCAGTGAGGATGGTTAAACTAAATGGGATAGTGCGTTGCACCAAAATAATACTGATATACCTGGCAATCCATAGATGTATATCTTTGAATCCGGGGATTTTTAGATTTGATTAATGTGATTTTAATAATTAAGCGGTAAAACATTTTCTTCTGACAATGAGTAAAAAGGACCAGATAATCGCCCTGAGACAAGAATTAAGAGAACATAATCATAAATATTATGTACTGGATTCTCCCACAATATCTGATTACGATTTTGATATGAAATTAAAAGAGTTGCAAGAATTGGAGCACTTGCATCCAGAGTTTCATGACCCCAGCTCCCCTACCTTAAGGGTAGGAGGTGAGGTGACCAAGAACTTCAATACCGTTGTACACGAGCATCGCATGTATTCTTTAGATAATTCATATTCCAGTGAAGAACTTTTGGATTGGGAAAAAAGAGTTCAGCGTATCCTCGGAGATGTAGAAGTGTCTTTTAGCTGTGAATTAAAATATGACGGAGCCTCCATTAGTTTAACTTATGAAGATGGGCAATTAGTAAGGGCGGTGACCCGAGGAGACGGTTTTCAGGGCGATGATGTTACAACAAATATTAAGACAATAAGGTCTATTCCACTTTTGCTGAAGGGAGATTATCCTCAAAAATTTGATATTAGAGGGGAGATTGTATTGCCTCTGGACGGATTTAACAAAATGAATGAGGAACGCATAGCTAATGGTGAGGACCCCTATATGAACCCGAGAAATACTGCATCGGGAAGTTTGAAGTTACAAGATAGCGCTCAGGTGGCACAACGCCCTTTGGAATGTCTGCTTTACAGTATTGTTGGTAAAGAATTGCCTGTGTCAAATCAGTTCGAAATGCTGAAAAAAGCCAGAGAATGGGGATTTAAAGTACCTACAATTGCGAAATTGTGTTCTACTACCGAAGAAGTATTGCAGTTTATTGCACATTGGGATTTACATAGACATGAATTACCTTATGAAACAGACGGAGTGGTAATCAAGGTAAACGGGCTGCAACATCAGGAAGAGCTGGGGTATACCGCCAAATCTCCCAGATGGGCACTGGCCTATAAATTTAAAGCTGAACAGGTTTCTACTGTATTAAATGAGATTAGTTATCAGGTTGGACGTACCGGAGCCATTACTCCGGTTGCTAACCTAAAACCAGTGCTGTTGGCAGGAACAACGGTAAAACGGGCTTCTTTACATAATGCAGATCAAATTGCAAAGTTGGATGTTCGCGAGGGTGATACTGTTTTTGTAGAGAAGGGAGGGGAAATCATTCCTAAGATTATTGGGGTAGATTTTTCTAAACGGGATAAAATCTCTAAGGCCACCGTATACATAAAGAATTGCCCGGAATGTGGTACTATATTAGAACGACAGCAAGGCGAGGCCCAACATTTTTGTCCAAATGATACGGGATGCCCGCCCCAGATTACCGGTCGTATTCAGCATTTTATTTCGAGAAAAGCCATGGACATTGAAGGTTTGGGAGGAGAGACGGTAGAATTGTTATTTAAGGAGGGACTTATTTCCAATTATGCGGATCTCTATACGCTCACAAATGACCAATTGCTTCCATTGGAACGTATGGCAGAGAAATCTGCCGATAACCTTGTCAAGGGTGTTGCGGCCTCTGTAGAAATACCTTTTGAACGGGTTTTATTTGGGTTGGGAATTCGCTATGTTGGGGAGACAGTAGCGAAAAAGCTTGCTAAAGCCTATAAAAATATAGATACGCTTTCCCAGGCAAATCAGGAAGATCTGGTTGCGGTAGATGAAATTGGCGAACGAATTGCGGAAAGTGTTGTCGCGTTTTTTAACAAGCAAGATAATATTGAAATCCTGAACAGGTTAAAGAACTACGGACTGCGGTTTTCTTTGTCCGAAGAACAGCTGCTGAACCAGTCAGATTTATTAAAGGGAAAGAGCTTCGTTGTCTCAGGGGTATTCGCAAAAGTAAGCAGAACAGAATTGAAGAAACTAATTGAAGATAATGGGGGTAAGGTGAGCTCTTCCATCTCTTCCAAAACAAGTTATGTGGTGGCAGGAGATAATATGGGACCGAGCAAAAAGACAAAGGCAGAAAGTTTGGGGATCCCAATGATTTCTGAAGATGATTTTTTGGAAATGGTAAAATAATGAATGCCACTTTTTGGATCACTCGTAAAGAGTAAGTCCTAAATATAAAAAAGGGACCTTTTAAAGGTCCCTTTTAGATTTATTCGATAATTACTTACCGCTAAGATTTTTATTATACTCCCAGATCTCATCCCAACTATTATCTAAGACCTGATCCATATTTCTTATAAAGGCATCCCAGGAATTATCACCGTGTACTTTGAGATATGCCTGCTTAAAGGTGGGCGCTTCATCAAATTCTGCCCAGTTTTTGTAAAAACTGACCGAAGCTACATGTCTGCCTATATCATTTCCTTGTCTGAACTGGTTGTAATATATACCCCAGGGATTATCTCCATCCATCGACTTTACTGTTTCACTAATTTTCTTAAGCATAGCTGAAAAATTGTGAAAATGCTCCTCGTTCACTTCCAGATATCTGACAAAAGTAATAGGATGGTCTGCCGGATCTTCGGTTAGGGAAGAGGTATTGGAAAGTTTAACATCGCCAGTCCAATATTCGCCGCTGGTGGCTTTCTTAATATAAGGCATCACATTATCTCTCCAATCATCATCATGTCCTCCTGTGGACGGCCTGCTATCGAGATGGGCAAATTTTAACGGGCCCATCATCCATACCATTTTACCAGAATTAGGCCCAGTTACAATATTGTTGACCATTGCATTATAAGGACCTTCGTTATGATATTTTTGGTTGTGTTTTCTCATGTTTTCTCCCAATATTTTCAATTTTGTGTTATCCGGAGTTAGGATAATAGTTTCCCACATAGGGCTTTCTTCTTCCTGAGCGTTTGTTATACCAATGGACCCGAGTACCAGTGCTAACATTATTAATAAAGAAAATGGCGTTTTGTACATATTAATTGGTTTTAGTTGATTACATATCCGTTATACTAATAAAGAATATAATATTGAATTATATATATCTGAAAGGATGAAGCCGCCCTTAATATGTCCCAATGGGCATTTTTAGTTATCCTGCTGACAGCTACCAGGATCTAAACACCTGACGGTTTGCCGGCGCATATTTTGATATAAACGACAAAAGACTTAATTGGGGTTCAAAATGTATCTTTAAGGAACAATCCACCAGGCTTGGAAGTAATACTATTTAAAATCTGATTTAATAAGAAAATACCCTTATGATTACCAACACCACACAACGATTTTGGGATGCTCTGGCATCTGTATTCCTGTTGTTATGGAGAGACAGACGTACACGTGTTTGGCTCCTGGCACCCTTAATGCTGCTAATACTGGGATTCTTACTACCACAAAAAATGCTAATACCTGTTAAAGGTGCAACCACCGAAAGTTGGGATGTTAACTCGTTCTGGGCATATCCCTGGGGGACTTCTGTTACCCATAAAGGCGTAGATATATTTGCCGCCAGAGGGACCGATGTAATCTCGAGCACTTATGGAATTGTTATTTATTCTTATGAAGGCGGTAAGGGCGGAATGTCTGTAATGATTCTTGGTCCAAAATGGCGATTTCATTACTATGCCCACCTGGATGATTACTATGCCAGTCCACTGCAAGCTGTCAGGCCCGGGACTCCAATTGGGGTTGTGGGAGATACCGGGAATGCCAAGGGGAAATCACCGCATTTGCATTATGCCATAACAACGCCATTTCCATATCCTCAGCTGTACGATTCGGAGGCAGTACAGGGCTGGCGAAAGATGTTTTATTTAAATCCTGATACCTGGCTTCGATAATACCGGAGTATAGATAATTCAATATTATTAAACTTATATGGAGGTATTTATATAAAGGACCAGCGTGTTAAGTATAAACAAATGTTGCATTTTTGTATTCAGTTAACAGCCGGATTATGGATTATTTTATTATAGCAACGGTCCTTGTATTTCTCTCAGCCGCTTTTGGTTATATCAATGTTCGATTTCTTAAACTACCTAATACAATAGGCTTGATGGTAATTACCATTGCCTTTACACTTGCGGTCTTTATGCTGAGTTACTTTGACGACACCTTGCTAAATGTAGAGAAGTACATTATTACTCATATAGATTTCAAAACACTGCTTTTAGACATAATGCTGAGCTTTTTGCTCTTTGCAGGAGCTCTGCATACAAATTTTGAGGAGCTCAAGAAGTTACGCTGGCCTATAATTATGTTCTCAACAATAGGGGTTTTAATCTCGACTTTTTTGGTAGGGACTGCCATGTACTTCTGTTTACAGCTTTTTGGTTTACAAATCGATTACGTTTATTGTCTGCTTTTTGGAGCACTGATATCGCCAACCGATCCTATTGCCGTCTTAGGTATATTGAAGAAAGCCGGAGTACCCAAAAAACTCGAAACTAAAATCGTGGGAGAATCGTTATTCAATGATGGAGTAGGTGTGGTAGTCTTCCTGACAATATTTCAGTTTGCATCTTCGCCAGATTCTGGGGTAGGAGCTTTGGAGGTACTCCAATTATTTGGTGTGGAGGTCTTGGGCGGTATCCTTCTTGGTTTATTTCTGGGTTGGGTCAGTTACCGACTTATGAAGTCTATAGATGACTATGATATTGAAGTAATAATTACATTGGCCGCTGTTATGGTTGGGACCGTAATTGCGCAGCATTTACATTTATCTGCTCCTTTGGCCATGGTTACCGCTGGTTTAATGGTAGGAAATGACAGATTGCGAAAGAGCGCTATGTCCGAGGTTACCAAAACCTATGTGGATAAGTTTTGGGAATTGATAGATATACTTCTCAACACCTTGTTATTTGTGTTAATAGGGATGGAAATTTTAGTATTGACTTCTGATCTAAATTATATCATCGCGGGAATGGTCGCAATACCAATTGTATTAATTTGTCGCTATTTGTCGTTATTGCTTCCAATTGGGTTTTTCAGGAAAAAATTAGATTTTGTGCCCAATACGGGTCTGATTATGAGCTGGGGTGGCTTAAGAGGTGGCATTTCTATTGCGCTCGCCCTTGGACTTACCCAGGATATGTACAGAGAACTCTTTCTTGTGATTACTTATATTGTAGTAGTATTCTCAATTATAGTTCAGGGACTTACGGTGGGTAAATTAGTAAAGAAAGTTACATGAGAAAACCGATAGACTACGAAGAATTTCGGGCAACTCTGGCAAATGATAATCCTAATAGAGAGTGGCAGGTTTGCCTGCAGTCGCTTTGGTGGGATGCCAAAGGGGATTGGCATAAGGCACATGAATTAGTTGACGGATCAAATGCAGAAGATGCAGACTGGATCCATGCTTATCTTCACAGGAAGGAAGGGGATAAATGGAACGCCGGTTATTGGTACCGAAGAGCAGCTAAAAAATTTCCTGAACAAGATTTGGAGCAAGAGTTTAAGCAATTAGTCGAGGCACAACTTTAGCAATTTTCCACCTTTATTCAGACAGTAATGCTAATACCTGAGCCATTCACTTTGTCTTTGTTGTCGAAATAGAAATCAACCCTTCCCAGGTTAATACCAAAACATCCTACCTGGTTTACTAGTACCTCCTTATTGTTCAGGTTTCGCTTTATGACAGGCTGTTCTAAAAAGGTATGGGTATGCCCGCCGATTATAAGGTCTATTTCAGCAGTTTTGGAGGCTAATAGCACGTCACTGGGACGCAGCTCATCATTATATTCATGTCCAAGATGCGAAAGACAGATGACCAAATCACAATTTAATTCACCTTTAAGTGTTCTGCTCATGTCTTGTGCTATCTCAATAGGATCACGGTAGATAGTCTCTTTGTAAAGCGCTTCGGTGACGAGACCCTTAAGTTCAATTCCAAGTCCAAAAACACCAATCTTTATACCGTCTAGCAGAAATGTGCTGTATGGCTCAACAAACCCATTCATCACAGTATTGCTAAAATCATAATTTGCGGAAAGCATTTCAAATTTAGCATGAGGCATCTGTGCCAGAAGCCCTGTGAGCCCGTTATCAAAGTCGTGATTTCCTATGGTTGCAGCATCGTACTTTAACTTGCTCATTAGTTTAAATTCCAATTCGCCCCCGTAAAAATTGAAGTAGGGAGTTCCCTGAAAAATATCTCCGGCGTCCAATAGTAGTGTATTGGAATTTTCGGATCTGATTTGCTCAATCAGGGCAGCTCTCCTGGCTAAACCACCCATATTAGGAAATTCAGAATGATCTAATGGGAAAGGATCTATGTGACTGTGAACATCATTGGTATGCAGCACCGTTATATGTGTACCTGAAAAGGCCTGACAAGAGTTAAGCCCAAGTCCTCCGAGTCCCACAAAAGCAGAGCTTGCACCTGTGGCAGTTATAAAATCTCTTCGATTCATTTTAATTCAATTTCATAAAACGATCATCAACTATCGGGGCAATTGTATCTACTTTCTCAAAATAATCTATCATAGCATTGCGGATCAGGTAGTTGGTCTCGGTAATATTGAGACCGTCTTTAAAAAAACCCATATTATCACCGCCTTCCACAAGATAGTTGGAGGTGGCAACGTTATATGTACTGTTCTCATCAAAAGGCGCTCCATTGATATTCACGGATTGGAGACTACCGTCCTTGGCCAGTACAATCTGAAGTCCGGCTATTGGATGCGCCCTGCCCGAGTTAATTAAAAAGGCAACGAGATCACGAACAGACTTTCCGTTAAGTTCCACTACCACAACAGTATTGTCAAAGGGCATGACTTCATAGGCCGTTCTGGCCGAAATATTACCTTCAGAAATTATGCTGCGAATACCACCGTGATTTAGTACAACAAAGTCTATATTCTTCTTAGTCCTCGAATTAAAAATCGGGTTGGCTTCTTGTAGCAGGATATCGGCCATTAAATTACCCGCCGTACTATTATAAGTGCCATCTGTTTTGGAGATTACATAAGGAGCATATGACAATGTGCTGTCTAAAACTTCATTCACCCTTTTTCGATACGGGGAAATGAAAACCTCAATGGAATCTAAGGGAAGAATAGTTTCGTTTATTGAAAGTTGTTCCCCCTGTATTCTGCTGAGGGTTTTGGGTTGCTGCTCACATGAATAAATAACAAGAATTGTTATAATTATAACAAATTGTTTTATTTTTAAATCCATTTTCCTTTTTATCTTCGCCTCAGAGTTGCTTGGATATTAATTACATTTGTATAAATGTAAATGTACATGTTTTTAAAGGGACTCAAAGATAAATTTAAGTACAAATCCGGTCTGAAATTTTTAAAACAGGAGCTTAATAATCCGCCACCAGTAGTAGACAGAACTAGCGGAATAACTTCGGTTGGGGTGATCGTGGATATGGATGAGTTCAATAAGACCGAATTGTTTTACGAATTTATTGAAGATTTTAAATTGCGTCCAAATGCGGTGAAAATCATAGGATATAAGAGTTATTACGACAAGAATTCGCCCTATGCTACCCCCGTTTTTTCGGACAAAGATCTTGGTTGGAACGGTGCAATTGAAAATAGTTATGCGCTGGAGTTTTTAAGTAGGGAATACGATCTGCTGGTAAATTATTATTCCAAGGAGAATTTGCTACTACATTTAATGACCATTAAAACAAAAGCGAGGATTAATGTGGGTTTTCCCGAGGTAGATAGAAATTTTAACGATCTGATCATGGGAACACCAATTAGTGATTTTAGTACATTTAAGCTGGAATTGAAGAAGTACCTGGGCGTATTAAATGAAATTAATGTTTAGGCAGAACCTGTTATTAAAAGGCATAGTTCGCCTATCTTTTGACCAATGTCAAATACCTTTATAAATGATTTTTTAGTGATGAAACAGTTAGTAGGAACAGGTGTAGCAATTATTACACCCTTTAAACCGGATTTGTCGGTTGATGAGGCGGCATTGAGGGCTGTGGTACGGTATTGCATTGAAGGAGGGGTAGATTATCTTGTCGTCTTAGGCACAACAGCTGAGTCTGTAACTCTTGGGAAAACTGAAAAGCAGTTAGTAATGAAAACCGTTGTTGCTGAAAATCAAGGAAAACTTCCTTTAGTAGTAGGAATTGGAGGAAATAATACCATGCAACTCGCTGAGGAACTCAAAAGTACAAATTTAGAACATTTTTGCGCCGTATTATCCGTATCACCGGCTTATAATAAGCCTACTCAGGAAGGAATATACCAACATTTTAAATATTTGAGCGAGGCGTCCCCCAAACCTCTGATATTATACAATGTACCCGGCAGAACGAGCAGTAATATGTTACCTCAGACGGTATTGAGGCTTGCGAATGACTGTGAGAATATTGTGGCTATTAAAGAAGCATCTGGCGATATGGATCAGGTCAGGGCCATTATCGAAAATGCTCCTGCCGATTTTAGTGTAATTTCTGGGGATGATTTCACTGCTTTATCTACCGTACTTGCTGGTGGAATTGGTGTTATCTCTGTTTTGGGTCAGGGGTTACCAAAAGAATTCTCTAAAATGATGACATTGGGACTTCAGGGTCATGCTAATGAAGCGTCCAAGGTCCATCAGTCTTTAAAGGACGGGATGGAACTTATTTTTAAGGAAGGCAACCCGGCGGGAATTAAAGCAATTTTTGAGATTCTCGGACTGGCCAATGCTAAGGTGAGGTTGCCACTTGTTGAGGCATCGAACGATTTAAAACTTGAACTTTCCTCTTTTATGAAGTCCTTTTCACAGATTCATGCCTGAGCAGTATTTAAAAGTCTGCGTTAAATGTTAGCCAAATAAGCAGGGTAGGATAATGAAACTGACTATTTTAGCGTTCTCATCTAATAGTTAAAGAAGTTTTTTATTCCGCCAATATTCCCTAATTTTGCAAAATGTTTTTTAAAATGAGGAAAATTTTTATTCTTTTGGTACTAAGTACGGTATTGTACTCTTGTAACGAGTATCAAAAAGTATTAAAGAAGACTGATACCAAGGTCAAATATGACCTTGCACAGAAGTATTATGATGAGGGGGATTTTAAAAGAGCAAACCGCCTTTTTGAACAGATTTCTCCAAAATATGCGGGCAAGCCACAGGGAGAAAGAGTAATGTTCTTCCTTGCGAATTCCTATTATAAGGTAAAAGATTATAATTTTGCCGGTTATCAGTTCGAAAGATTTTTGAAGTCATATCCGAAGAGCGATAAAGCAGCGGAAGCGTCATTTTTGGGAGCTAAAAGTTACTATATGCTTTCTCCGGTATATTCTTTGGATCAGACAGATACCGATAAAGCATTGGGAAAATTACAACTTTTTATAAATGCTTATCCGGAGTCAGAATTTTTAGCTGAAGCAAATATTATGGCTCAGGAGCTTACAACTAAAAAAGAGCGAAAAGCTTTTGAAATTGCCAAGCAGTTTACGAAGTTGGGAAAATCATACATTCTTGATTATAATATCTCTGCCATCGCCGCATTAGACAATTTTATCTCGGACAATCCCGGATCTATTTTCAGAGAAGATGCATTATACCTGAAAGTTGAGGCCACCACCAATTTAGCACTTAATAGTACGGTAGCAAGAAAACCGGAAAGGCTTAAAACGGCTAAAACGGCTTATGATAATTTAATGAGGTACTTTCCTGATAGTAAGTACGCCAGGGATGCTGCCAGTTTGGTAGAAAAAGTGAATAGGGAACTACAAAATTATTCTGAACAAGAAAACCTTTCAAAATGAATATGAACGATTTAAAGAATTCTAACGCTCCGGTTTCAACTGTTACTGTTAATAGGAACGAGTTTGACGAGAAAACGGAAAATATTTACGAGGCAATCTCTATCTCCGCAAAAAGGGCCATTCAGATTAATTCTGAAATTAAAAAGGAACTCCTTGAAAAGTTGGAGGAATTTGCAACATATAGTGATAGTCTTGAAGAAGTGTTTGAGAATAAGGAGCAAATAGAAGTTTCCAAGTTTTATGAGAAATTACCAAAACCCCATGCACTTGCTGTAATGGAGTGGTTGGAAGATAAAATTTACTACAGGAATACCGAGAAAGACGAACAGTAGCATGTTGGGCGGTAAAAACATCCTTTTGGGGATCACCGGAGGTATTGCCGCTTATAAAACTACCTTTCTTGTAAGATTATTAATAAAAGCCGGGGCTCAGGTTAAAGTAATTTTAACAGAGAGTGCCGGTTCTTTTGTTTCCCCACTAACCCTTGCAACCCTATCCAGGAATCCTGTATTAAAGAATTTTGTACAGGAAGATGGTGAAAGTATCGACTGGAATAACCATGTTGAACTTGGTCTTTGGGCAGATTTGATGCTTGTTGCACCAGCCACTGCCAATACCCTTTCTAAAATGGCTGCAGGCAATTGTGATAACCTCTTATTGGCAGCCTATTTATCTGCAAAGTGTCCGGTGTTTTTTGCACCCGCCATGGATCTGGATATGTACAAGCACCCTTCTACCAGGACCACTTTCGATACCTTACAGGCCTATGGAAATATCCTGATCCCGGCAACCGCCGGCGAATTGGCAAGCGGTCTTTATGGAGAAGGCCGAATGGCAGAACCGGAGGATATCATCTCTTTTATACAGGAATTCCTTTCTACCGGACTTCCATTGAGCGGTAAAAAAGTAATGATTACAGCCGGCCCAACATATGAAGCTTTAGATCCGGTACGCTTTATCGGTAATCACTCTTCAGGGAAGATGGGGTATGCACTCGCACATACGGCCGCCGAATTGGGCGCAAATGTAGTTTTAGTTTCAGGCCCATCACACCTTGACATAAATCATCATTTAATCGATCTGATTAAGGTTGTATCTGCAGAAGAAATGTACGAGGAGGTCCATAAACATTATGATGAGATTGATGTTGCTATATGTGCAGCTGCTGTGGCAGACTACAGGCCGGTAAAAGTAGCTGATCAAAAAATAAAAAAGGCAGCGGATAAACTGACAATTGATCTGGTTAGGAATAAAGACATTTTAGGTTCTTTGGGTAATAAAAAGAAAAATCAATTTCTTGTCGGTTTTGCGCTCGAAACCCAAAATGAACTTGAAAATGCCAAAGGAAAGCTCAAAAAAAAGCATCTGGATGCCATTGTTCTGAATTCGCTTAAGGACGAAGGAGCAGGCTTTGGTAAAAACACCAATAAAATATCCTTTATAGATAAGAATCTGGAGATAAAAACGTTTGATGTAAAGACCAAGACAGCCGTTGCTGTAGATATTTGGAACGAAATTCTAAATAGGATCCATGCGTAATATTCTTTTATTCATTATTTGTTTTGTTTGCAGTTCGTTAATTTACGCTCAGGAGCTTAATTGCTCGGTTACCGTAAATTCTGATCAGGTAGGGCAGACCAATCAACAGATCTTTCAAACGCTCGAGCGCTCATTGAATGATTTTGTAAACAAAAATGTTTGGACCAACAGGGTTTATAAGGAGAACGAACGCCTAAACTGCCGGATGTTTATCATTGTTACAGAATACGAATCAAACAGATTTAAGGCAAACATTCAGTTACAGTCTTCGAGGCCGGTATTTAACACCTCCTACGAAAGCCCGGTCTTTAATTATAAGGATGATAAATTCAATTTTGAATATATAGAATTTCAACCGCTGGTATATAATAGAAACAATTTTGATTCCAATTTAGTGGGTGTAATTGCTTATTACGTCTATGTGATGCTAGGCCTGGATGCAGATACTTTTTCTCTGGAAGGAGGAACAGATTTTTACAAGCAGGCGCAACAAATTGTAACACAGGCACAGGGAAGCAATTTTGCGGGATGGAGCCAGTCTGCAACTGAGAACAGGACCAGGTTTGAATTGGTAGACAACCTTAGTTCTAATACTTTTAGGGAGTACAGAATAGCGATGTATAATTATCATCGTAAGGGACTGGATATTCTGGGCGATAACAATAGCACGGGGAAACAAGTAATCGCAGGCTCTATGCGCCTTTTTGAAACCTTGATTAAACGTCGGCCCAATGCTTTTCTAATCCAGACTTTTTTTGATGCCAAATCTGAAGAAATCCAGAATATTTTTTCGGACGGGCCCAAAGTGGATATAGTAAAACTTAAAGAAACCCTTAATAGGGTAGCGCCTTTTTATTCGGGCACCTGGAATGAAATAAAGTACTAATTTTCATTCACTTATCAAGTATACTTTATACCAATTCATTATGTAATTGTTGGGCATCCGGCCCGGCCGGTAATTGAATCCTTTTTTCTGACTGCAATATGAATTATCTTTAGGCTTTTAAAGAAGTTAAGACTGTGCTCACACAACTTTCTATTAAGAACTACGCGTTAATCAATGATCTTGCGGTTGAATTTGGATCTGGTTTTACTACTATTACAGGTGAAACTGGTGCAGGTAAGTCAATACTGCTTGGCGCCCTATCATTAATTTTAGGTAAGCGTGCAGACCTTTCGGTATTAAGGGATAAAGAACGCAAATGCATCATTGAAGCGGAATTTAGCATAGCGAAATACAGATTAAATTCCTTTTTTACTATTCAGGATCTCGATTATTACGATAATACTATTATCAGAAGAGAAATTCAACCCGGGGGTAAGTCCCGCGCATTTATCAATGATACACCTGTAACCTTAGATGTATTATCCAAATTGGGCATGCAATTGGTTGATGTACATTCACAACACCAAACCCTTCAGTTGACAGATCACGACTTTCAATTGAAAGTCGTAGATGCTTTGGCGTCAAATAAAAAGGTATTAAGAGCGTATAAGGAGGTATTTAAACTTTATCAAACTACTTCAAGAGAATTGAATCAACTAATTGATACACAGCAAGATGCTATCAAAGAATATGATTATAATACATTTTTATATAATGAGCTGGAAAACGCTCCCCTGCGACCTGGGATACAAGAGGAATTAGAAGATCAATATGAACAACTAAATAATGTAGAGACTATTCTTGAACAATTGGGAAATACAGGTGGTTTGCTTTTAAATGAACCCGTGGGAATTATTCCAATGTTGATAGAATTAAAGCAGCTGACAAATAAGCTGGCCAATTTTGGAACAAAGTATGCTGAATTGAACGAAAGGGTACAGTCTGTATTGATAGAATCTAATGATATCGCAGAAGAAGTACAACTACTCCAGGAGTCGGTTGAAGCCAATCCGGGAGAGTTGGAAAAAGTAAATTCGATGCTCCAGTTGCTCTATGACCTTCGCAGAAAACACGGAGTAGAAGGTATAGAAGAATTAACCGAGATAAAGGAGGCTCTCGGCAGGAAGATTGCGGTCACCGAAGATCTGGATGCCGACATCGCAAAAAAAAGAGAACAGCTCAATGTTTATATCGATGAAATAAATCAAAATGCGAATGCACTGACAAAGGGTCGCCGGGATGCAATTCCAAATCTTATAAAGCGATTGGAGGAAAACCTTGTTACTCTGGGTATGCCTAATGCAACTTTCAAAATTGACTTGGGCAGGGCAGCTGATTACAGAAGTACCGGCAGGGATGAGCTTGTATTAAAATTTTCGGCAAATAAGGGTACAGGGTTCGGAGAATTAAAAAAAGTGGCTTCGGGAGGGGAGTTATCCCGCATAATGCTTGTTATTAAGGCAATAATAGCCCAATACGAACATTTGCCAACAATGATGTTCGACGAAATAGATACCGGAGTCTCAGGTGAGATATCTAATAGGATGGGGGAGATAATGCATCAGATGAGCAGAAATATGCAAATATTTTCCATTACACATTTACCGCAGGTTGCCTCAAAAGGAGATCATCATTTCAGGGTATATAAGGAAGATGATAGCAGTAGTACCCAAACAAAGATGAAAGCATTGAATGATGATGAAAGGGTGGTCGAACTAGCCGAAATGTTAGGTGGTAAATCAATTTCAGATGCGGCTATGGCGCATGCCCGGGAGTTGTTAAATTGATTGCTGATCTTGTTTATCTTTTTTAAATATCTTTGATTTCAAATACCAAACTAAATAAAGAACATGGCATACAATTTACTAAAAGGAAAAAGAGGAATTATTTTTGGAGCTTTGGATGAGAAATCCATAGCCTGGAAAACAGCTGAACGCGTACATGAAGAAGGCGGAACTTTTGTGCTTACAAATGCGCCTATAGCAATGCGTATGGGGCAGATTAATACACTTGCTGAGAAAACCGGTGCAACAATAATTCCTGCAGATGCTACAAGTGAAGAGGACCTAAATAATCTGGTTACCCAGGGAGTTGAACTTCTCGGTGGCAAACTGGATTTTGTCCTGCACTCTATCGGAATGTCTGTCAATGTTCGCAAAGGGCGTCACTATACGGATGAAAAATATGATTTTACTACCAAGGGCTGGGATGTTTCGGCGCTTTCGTTTCATAAAGTAATGCAAAGCCTGTATAAAAATGACGCGATGAATCAATGGGGTAGCATTGTAGCTTTAACTTATATGGCGGCCCAACGAACTTTTCCGGATTACAACGATATGGCAGATAATAAAGCCTATCTGGAGTCTGTAGCCAGGAGTTTTGGATACTTTTTTGGAAAAGAAAAAAAGGTTAGGGTTAATACAATTTCTCAATCTCCTACACCTACAACTGCCGGACAAGGAGTGAAAGGATTTGACGGATTTATCAGTTATGCAGAGAAGATGTCTCCTCTGGGAAATGCCAGTGCTCAGGATTGTGCAGACTATACAGTTTCACTATTTTCAGATCTTACGCGCAAGGTCACAATGCAGAACCTATTTCACGATGGCGGTTTTTCCAATACGGGGGTATCACAGGAAGTAATAGAACACTTTTCGGAATAGTTTAATAACAATTAGATAAGTTGTCCATAAAAAGTAGCGTACTTTAAAAAATTCAAATTTGTGAATTTGGTTGAAAATGGCCGCCATGAACAACTTATTTTCTCCATATAAAGAGATTTACGGAGCGCTACAGCTATTTTTAACAACAAGGAATGCAGTTATCATACTCATTTGTAATACCCGTTTACAATAGGCCGGAAGAGCTTAGAGAATTGTTGTTGAGTTTTACGCTGCTCAACTTTGACAGACCGTTTGAAGTGGTGATTGTTGAAGATGGGTCGCAATTAACAGCTGAGGATGTTGTTGACGGGTTTAGAGGACAGCTCTCTTTGCTCTATCTTAAAAAACAGAATACAGGACCAGGCGATTCCAGAAATTATGGCATGGACAGGGCCTCTGGCAATTATTTTCTAATATTAGATTCAGATTGTATACTACCTGTTGGTTACCTAAGGGAAATTGATGCAGCTTTGACGAAACAATATGTGGATTGCTTTGGAGGTCCCGATAAAGCTCATGAATCGTTCACCAAAGTACAGAAGGCCATTAATTATGCCATGACGTCTTATTTAACTACCGGGGGTATAAGGGGTAAGAAGAAAAGGGTTGGGAAGTTCCAGCCCAGAAGTTTTAATATGGGAATATCCAAAAAAGCTTTCATGAGTAGCGGAGGTTTTGGAAGGATACATCCTGGAGAAGATCCGGACCTGAGTATACGCTTGTGGGAGAAAGGATTTATGACAAGATTAATTCCTGAGGCGTACGTGTATCACAAACGCAGAATAGATTTCGGGCGTTTTATTAGCCAGGTCAAAAAGTTTGGTATGGTCAGACCAATACTTAACAAATGGCATCCGGAAACTGCAAGCTTGGCTTTTTGGTTTCCTGCATTATTTTGTTTTGGATTCATCTTTGCGCTTATATGCATTTTTATGGCTGCTTATCCTTTCAAATTCTTATTTATTGGTATTTACCTGCTCTATTTTGCTCTGGTCTTTTTAGACGCATCGGGAAACAATAAAAGTCTGAGTGTAGGTGTTTTATCTATAGTTGCCGTAATCTTTCAATTTATGGGTTATGGATACGGTTTCTTAAAGTCGACAATCTTAGTTAATTTTAGCAAGAGAAAACCTCAGGAAATATTTCCGGAATTATTTTTCTGAGAAACCCTATTAGGCAAAAAAAAGAAATGACAAAAGGACGCGTCAGGAGAAAAGCAAATATTTTTCTAGTATTTCTGCTATGTTCAAGCCTGGCCTGGTTGGTGAGCCAACTCTCAGAGAACTATACCCAGGGCACTTCTTTTAATTTGGTATATATCAATGTACCAGACAGTTTAAGACTCACTAAAGCCTCAAAGAATACTCTTGATGTAAGACTAAGAGCCAGTGGATTTCAATTTCTCGGATTCAATTTTAAAAGCAAACAAATAGCAATAGACCTGAGTGAAATAGATCGCAGAGGTATGCACTACTATATTCCTCAGCAAAATTACAGAAAACAAATACAGAATCAACTTACTGGTTCAATGACTTTGCTAGAGGCCGACCGGGATACTTTGTTTTTTGAATTTTATAGAGTTTACAAGAAAGAGGTTCCGGTACAATCCAATGTGACAGTTAATTTGGGTCAGAATTATCTGTTGGAAGATGATATAACCCTTAGCCCGAAATCTATTATTCTAATGGGGCCAAAAGAAGAAATAGCCGCCGTAAACTTTGTAAATACACTAAAAATGGAATTATCCGACCTTACTTCAGATTTTGAAAGTCCGGTTGCACTAAGCAGACCTGAAGGATTGGAAAACACTATCTATTCCATTAATTCGGTCGTGGTTTCCGGAAAAGTTTTTCGTTTCTCAGAGCGGATTATTGATGTCCCTATTGGGGTGATAAACCTGCCAGAGGGCACTGAAATCAGAACCTTTCCCGAGGCTGTATCTGTCTTGTGCAAAGCACGTATTGATAAGTTGAAGGATCTTAAAACAACAGATTTTGAAGTTATTGGAGATTATGAAAACGTTAGTAAGAGCAGGCAGATGCTCGAATTGAAATTGACTACTATCCCTGCTATTTTGCACAGTGCTCAGCTACTGGAGAATGAGGTGGAATTTATTCTAAAAAGAGAATGATTATCGTTGGACTTACCGGAGGTATAGGCAGTGGGAAAAGTACTGTTGCCAGATTCTTTAAGGAGTTTGGCGTACCCGTGTACAATTCAGATAAGCAGGCCAGAAAGTTAATGCATAAATCCAAAAAGTTGAGAAAGGCCATCATCAAATTACTGGGCAAAGACGCTTACGACGGCAAAAAATTAAACAGTTCTGGCATAGCGCAAAAGGTTTTTGCTGATAAGGAATTGCTCGAAGCATTGAACAGCCTGGTGCATCCGGCAGTAAAGAAACATTTTCAGAAATGGGCTAATAAGCAAAAGCCTGATTATGTGATTCAGGAAGCCGCGGTGCTCTTTGAAAATGGCTCTTATAAGAATTACGACTATATTATTCTGGTAAGAGCTCCACTTACTAGCAGAATTGCTCGTATTCAGGAAAGAGATGGCAGTACGGAGGCCGATGTGAAAGCGCGGATAAAGCATCAATGGAGCGATGAAGAAAAGAGTGCTTTATCGCATTACATAATCGACAATATAGACCTGGATAAAACTAAATTAGAAGTAGAACGTATCCACGGGGAGCTATCGCAAATATCAGGCTGAGCGCAATTTTAACATTTTTGTTAAGGTTAGGTTAAACAGGCAATCTTCTAATGTTAAATTTCTAATTTTACGAAAAAGATGAATAAGAGATTATTTGTTCTTCTTGTTATTTTAATGAGCCTTTCCCTGATAGGGATTATTTCGGTGCAGTTGTATTGGATAAAGAGTTCCCTCGAAGACAAAGAAGAACAATTTTCAAATGCTGTTACGGATGTTCTGAATAAGGTTACCGATAAGATCGAGGGCCGGGAGATGAAGGATTATTCTGAACGATTTTTAAGTGCCAAGGATAGCATTGGGGAACTAAAAAGTTCCCAATTGAGTAATATATTTTTTATTGACCGGGATATAAACTCCAATGAAATTCTTTTTTATTCTCATGGTATTCTCGAAGAGGATTACAATATAGCATCAACGTTCTTTGACAATGGTAATGGTTTAGATACGAATACTATAAAAAACTATACCAGCAAGCGCACAAAAACGATATTCAAGGAAGAATATGGCCTGGATGGAAAGGCGTACAAGCTAAATCCTATTCAAAAACTGGAAAAAGTTGGCGGCCTGTCGAGCATAGACAAGGCGGTCTTCGATGATGTATACCGAGAATACGCGGAGAAAGTTCCTATACACGACAGGGTTTCCAAACAGGAGATAGAACTCTTACTAGATACGGAATTGAAGAATAGGGGAATGCATATCGACTATGAATATGGTGTTTATAGTCGCGGCCTGCCAACAAAAGTAAGGTCCAGAAAATTTAAATTCACCAGTAACAGCCTTTACCAGGCTCCTATTTTTAAGAATAGTGAGGGGAATAGCAATTTTTCGCTTCTCCTTTCATTTCCAAAAGAAGGTAAATTCTTATTGGAGACCATTCTGGGGATGGCAATACTTTCTTTGATGTTCACCTTAATCATCGTTGTTGCATATGCGGGAGCCATTTATCAATTAATTCGTCAAAAACAGATTTCTGAAATAAAATCTGATTTTATCAATAATATGACCCACGAATTTAAAACTCCAATTGCCACAATTAACCTGGCAGTTGAGGCAATTCGGAATCCAAAAATTATTGCAGATGAAGAAAAAGTGAAACGGTATTTGACCATGATTCGCGATGAGAATAAAAGAATGCACGCTCAGGTAGAGAATGTTCTAAGGATCTCAAAGTTAGAAAAGAATCAACTAGACATTCGTAAGGACAGGACCGATGTACACGACATAATACAGGATGCAATTACTCATATTGACCTCATTGTCCTCGACAGAGGGGGTTATGTGAATTCGCGTCTGGAAGCAGAAAGGTCAGAAGTTTTGGCAAATGATATGCATTTTGAGAATGTCATTGTGAATATCCTTGACAATGCAGTAAAATACTCCCACGAAGCGCCAAAAATTGATGTATACACAGAAGTTGTAAATAATTATATAATTATAAAAATAAAAGATCAGGGTGCCGGCATGAGTAAAGCGGTACTAAAAAAGGTATTTGAAAAGTTCTATAGAGAACACACAGGAGATATACACAACGTAAAAGGCCATGGATTAGGCCTGGCTTACGTAAAAAAGATTGTAGAAGATCATCAAGGGGAAGTTTATGCTGAAAGTGAAAAAGGTAAAGGAAGCACTTTCTACATAAAACTGCCTTTAATATAAATTTTATGGAAACAGCAGAGAAGAAAATACTTTTAGTGGAGGATGATCCCAATTTTGGGATTGTGTTGAAAGATTACCTGTCCATGAACGATTTTGACGTCACATTGGCCAAAAATGGTATGGAGGGTTTTGAGAAATTTAAAAAGGACAATTATGACGTCTGTATTCTTGATGTTATGATGCCCTATAAAGACGGGTTTACCCTGGCGAAGGAGATACGCGAGAAAAATGAACATGTTCCCATTGTATTCCTAACGGCAAAAACCATGAAGGAAGATGTTTTAAAGGGATATAAGGCTGGAGCGGATGATTACTTAAACAAACCATTTGATTCAGAAGTACTGCTAATGAAGCTTAAAGCTATTCTTCAAAGAAAAGCATCCAATACGCTGGCAGACAGTAAGCAATTTGAATTCAAGGTGGGTAACTTCCATTTAAATTCGAAATTGAGATTTCTTAAATATAAAGATGAGGAGGCCATTAAGTTATCTCCAAAAGAGAACGAGTTACTGCGCCTTCTGGCATTACACGAGAACGATCTTATGCCGAGAGAGCTTGCATTGACGAAAATCTGGAGAGATGATAATTACTTTACATCCAGGAGTATGGACGTATATATTGCCAAATTAAGGAAATACCTTAAACGCGATGATACTGTTGAAATTTTAAACATACACGGGGAAGGATTTAGGCTGGTCGTCAAAGAGGAACAGTCATAATGAGGTAAAAATAATTGTTTAATAAAAACGTCCCGGCACTGGCCGGGACGTTTTTATTTCATACAATAAAGCAATTTTTATTATCCTAAAGATGTCGTCTCCTTATGTTCAATGTTCGTTCTTTTATAAAGCCAGTTACACTCTTATTGATTTTTATTAATCCTGGAAACAATGTTGCGCAGAATTGTGGTTGGAGGAGGGCTTATGGAAACGGCAATGGCTTTCTCCGGAATTTCCAGTGTCTCAAACTGTGAGCGTAATAATGACGCTGGCATAAAATGTCCCTTTCTTGCATTGAGCCGCTGCTGAATTTCTTCAAAAGTTCCCTCTAACAGAATCCAGGTTACTTTATCTTCTATTTTATCACTTAATATTTCCCTGTAACGGGCTTTAAGGGCAGAACATACTATTACGGCTCCCATTTCCGAATTTTTGGCAGCAAGTTTATTGAGGGTGAGGAGCCAGTCTCTTCTATCCGCATCGGTGAGGGGCTCCCCAGCAGCCATTTTACTCACATTGCAATCCGGATGGAAATCATCTCCGTCAAAAAAGGGCACGGATAGTTCTTCTGAAAGAAGCGTTCCAATGGTCGATTTTCCGCATCCCGAAACCCCCATAATGAAAAATACAGGCCCTGTCTTACTATCCATAAATTTTTTTTTTAATCGATCTTCAATTTTGTCTATAACGGTATTCGGTTCCTCTGAATAGTCTATCCAGAGTGTTCCGGGGTTCTTTTTAAACCAGGTTAGTTGTCTTTTGGCAAATCTTCTGCTATTCTTCTTTATTTCTTCTACAGCAAAATCCAGGTCATAGTGTCCTTCCAAATAAAGGAATAATTCCTTGTAACCCACTGTTTGTAAGGCATTTTTATCTTTATCGTGAACTAAGGACTTTACTTCATTTAACAGGCCTTGCTGCATCATTTGGTCTACTCTTAGATTGATGCGGTCATAAATAATTTCCCTGTCCGCAGTTATTCCAATTGACAGGCATTCAAAGTGTCTTTGAATTTTGGGCTTATTTAAAAATGAGGAATACGGGCTTCCCGAGCTAAGACATACCTCCAATGCTCTAATTAGTCTATGGGGATTCCGCAAATCGACATTTTTATAATAAACGGGATCTAATTCTTGAAGTTGGTCCTGAAGTACTTTTATCCCTTCCTTCCTGTACCTCTGGTTCAGACTTTCACGTGTTCCGGCGGCTACTTCAGGAAATTGATCGAGCCCTGCTGTAACAGTATCGGAATAGAGTCCGCTTCCCCCAACCATTATTACAAAATTATTCTTTTCAAAGAGCAGTTCCAGAGTCTTCAAGGCATCTTTTTCAAAATCCCCAACTGAATAGAAATCATGAATGCTTTTGTGTTGAATAAAGTGATGTGGCACCTCCGCTAATTCCTTTTTTGAAGGGACGGCAGTTCCAATCTGCATTTCTTTGTAAAATTGCCTCGAATCTGACGATAAAATTTGAGTCTTAAAATGTTTTGCCAGGGCAATGGAAAATTTGGTTTTACCGATAGCGGTAGGGCCCACGACAGAGATAAGCACCTTTTGGGCCATCAGTCATCTTTTAGTTTATGGCCGCATTTTCTGCAATATTCGGCATCAGCCCTCATGATCTCTCCTCCACAATCCGAGCAGGACCGACCTTCATCAATTTGCTCTCCGAGTTTTTTTGCTGATACATATTCGGCAGATACTATACCCGTAGGTACAGCGATTATACCGTAACCGATAATCATAATAAAGGTGGCGATAATCTGCCCAAGACCTGTTTCTGGCGAAATATCTCCATAACCTACTGTGGTTAGCGTAACTATGGTCCAGTAAACGCTATGAGGGATGCTGTTAAAGCCGTGTTGGGGGCCTTCTATCAAATACATAATAGTACCTAACAAAACGGAAATAATAATTATGAAAAATACGAATACGAAAATTTTTGTTCTGCTGGCCCTTAATGCGCGAATCAAATTATTAGATTCCCCGACAAATCTAACCAGCTTTAATATTCTGAAAACCCGAAGGAGTCGAAGCGCTCTGAAAGCAGTAAAATATTGTGACCCCACCACCAAATATGACAAATATTTCGGGATAGTAGAAAGAAGATCGATGATACCGAAAAAACTAAAAATATATTTTGACGGTTTTTTAATGCAAATTATCCTCAAAGAATATTCAATAGTAAAAAGGATTGTTACCACCCATTCCGAAATATTAAAAAATTTGTGATGTTTCTCATCAAATCTTGGAATACTTTCGAGCATCACTATGATAACACTGTAAACTATGATTACAAGAAGGGCAATATCGAAGATTTTGCCCGCCCTGGTGTGCGTTCCGTAGATAATCTCATGGAGTTTAGCCTTCCAGTTCTTTTTTCTATCCGTTCTTTTCAATTTACTTCTTCAATTCAATTATTTTAATACCTTTTGTTTTATCCAAAAAAGAAGTTATAATCCGGGTGGTGTGTGCGTTACTCTCCATTGGCGTTATTATGGATTCTAAGATAGGAATATTATTTATTTGATGGTTAAGATCATAAAATCCCAGGCCTTTAAATTCACCTGCTTTGATAAAAACAGCGCTTCTTTCTCCAATTTCACGCCCTTTATCTATTATAACGGCACTTTTCCCGTATAACTCATGATCCTTTGGCAGGGAGCCGTTCAAAGCGCTTTTAGCTCGAATATTGGATTTAGCAAGATCGTTATATTTCGGCTTGTTTCTTTTTATCTCCTCGTGTTCTTTTAATTGGGCAATAAGTTCACTGCCGGTAACTTCGTAAGTAACTTTTTTGGTTTCCTTTTGTATTCGTCTTGCCCTTTGACCGTCTTTGGTAAAATGTTGATTTACGCGTTTCTTAATATTTCTGCTTTTGCCAAGAAAGATGATATCACCATCTTTATTATGCATATAATATACTCCCGTTTCTGAGGGCATGCTTTCAACAATATCTAACTGGGTAGGGGAGAGTTCACCCATGGTTTCTTCCCTAACAACCTCTTTTAGAATAGTTTTGTCAGAATCTTTTGTCAATAGCAGTTTAAAAAGTTTTAATGTCGCCAGGGCATCTCCGTTTGCCCTGTGCCTGTCGCTCACCGGTATTCCAAGGGAGCGCACCAATTTCCCCAAACTATGTGAATCTGCCTCCGGGATCAAGATTTTAGATAGGTCAACAGTACATATGGTCTTTCGTTCATAATTATATCCCAGCCGCCTGAATTCTGTTCTTAGAATTCTGTAGTCAAATTGTGCATTGTGGGCTACTAGTACACTATCTTCCGTGATTTCGATGATCCTTTTTGCGACCTCGTGAAATTTTGGAGCAGTGCGCAGCATTTTATTGTTTATTCCGGTAAGATTTACCACAAATGGCTGTATGTCTTTTTCCGGATTGACAAGGCTGATAAATTTGTCGACCACTTTATGCCCGTCAAAACGATGAATGGCAATCTCCGTAATGCCCTCTTCATTGTATTTACCGCCGGTGGTTTCTATATCGAGTATCGCGTACATTTCCTTACTGTTACAGACCTTGCGGCCCCAACTTCAGATTTATAAATAATTTCTTGCTCCAAAGATACTACTTCCAATACGGACCATTGTACTTCCTTCCTCAATGGCAAGCTCATAATCCCCACTCATTCCCATCGACAGGATATTTGCGTCCGGAAGTTTCTTTCTGAGAGCTTCAAAATATTTATTAAGTTTTTTAAATTCTTTTCTTATTTGAACTTTATCCGATGTGAAGGTAGCCATTCCCATTATCCCAGTAATTTTTACATTATGCAATTGCTCAGCATCTAAAATTTCATTTAATTCAACATCGTCCAATCCAAATTTAGTGTCTTCCTCTGCAATATGGACCTGTAGCAGGCATGGAATGACCCTGTTTATTTTATTCGCCTGTTTATCTATTTCACGCAAAAGCTTTAAACTATCGACACCATGGATGAGCGCAACGAAAGGAGCCATGAATTTTACCTTATTTCGCTGCACGTGCCCTACCATATGCCATTGAATATCCTTTGGCAATGACTCCCATTTCTGAACCATTTCCTGTACCTTGTTTTCGCCAAAAATACGCTGTCCTGCATTGTAGGCCTTCATGATTTCATCATGGCTCTTTGTTTTGGATATCGCGACAAGAGTCACTTCCCTGGGAAGTGCTTCCAATATACTGGCGAGATTTTCCTTTATAGACATAATTTTTGGCTGTCAATAATTAAAATGCAATTTCGAATTTAGTAAAGCTGGCATCAATTGTACTACACTTAATTTTCCGAAACTGTACACTGTTATCAATTAATTTCATGTTTATTGTTGTGCTTTCAGGATAGGCTATTTTTCTTTTGTGGCCACTTAAGCAAATTGTGCTGAAATTTTCTCGGCTTTTTTGGATTTGGTGTAGTCATAGAATCCTTCTCCTGATTTTATCCCCAATTTTCCTGCTGTCACCATATTTACAAGTAGCGGGCAGGCTGCATATTTAGGATTTTTAAAACCGCCATACAAAACATTTAAAATAGATAGGCAAACATCCAGGCCAATAAAATCTGCGAGCTGTAAGGGCCCCATCGGATGGGCCATCCCCAATTTCATTACTGTATCAATTTCACCAACTCCGGCCACACCATTGTAAAGTGTTTCTATGGCCTCGTTAATCATGGGCATAAGAATTCTGTTGGCGACAAATCCGGGATAATCATTGACAAGAGTCGGTGTTTTATCTAATTTTTCTGAAAGCGACATAATAGTATTTGCAACATGATCTGAAGTACTGTATCCCCGGATAATTTCTACTAAATTCATTATAGGTACTGGATTCATAAAGTGCATTCCGATCACCTTATCGGGCCTGTTAGTTGCAGCGGCAATCTCCGTGACAGAAATTGAAGAAGTGTTGGTGGCCAGGATGGTATGTTCGTCGCAAACCTCATCTAATTGTTTAAATATTTTTAATTTCAGATCAAGACGCTCGCTGGCTGCCTCAACCACCAGGTCTGATTTATTAACCCCAGCTTCTAATTCCGTGTAAGTGCTAATTCTTTTGAGGGTGGCGTCAATTGCCGTTTTACTGATTAATTCTTTTGATGCCATCCGCTCCAGGTTTCTGGATATATTGGCTACGCCTTTATTCAGGGCATCCTCGGAAATATCTATCAGGTTTACCAGATAGCCGCTTTGTGCAAAGACGTGGGCTATACCATTACCCATGGTTCCTGCCCCAATTACCGCTATATTTTTCATTTTAGTTTTTTTCAAAAGATTTTATTACACCAAGTGCCACTCTTAACGCATTGCTTCCCTGTTCTAGGGAAACCACAGGTATTGTGTTATTCAGGATCGCTTCTGCAAATGTTTCCAGTTCGTCTTTGATCGCATTGTTCGGTGCAATCTGAGGGTTTTCAAAATAGATTTGTTTTTTAGCCCCTTCCGCATTTTGTAACACCATATCAAATTCCCCCGGGGATTCGGGTGCATCTTTCATTTTAACCACTTCCACCTTTTTATCCAAAAAATCTACAGAAATATACGCATCTCGTTGAAAAAATCGCGATTTCCGCATATTCTTTAAAGATATCCTGCTAGCTGTCAAATTAGCAACACATCCGTTTTCAAATTCGATCCTGGCATTTGCGATATCGGGAGAATTACTTATTACGGAAACACCACTGGCATTTATTTGTTTAACCTCTGAATGTACCACACTTAATATGGCATCTATATCGTGTATCATCAGGTCGAGAACAACAGGCACATCAGTTCCTCGGGGATTAAATTCAGCAAGTCGATGTGCCTCAATAAACATCGGTTCTTTTATGCTGTCTTTTACAGCCATAAATGCCGGATTAAAACGTTCTACGTGTCCAACCTGCCCTTTAACTTTAAACTTTTTTTCTAAGGTCAATAATTCATCAGCCTCTTCCAGGGTATTGGTAATAGGCTTTTCAATGAAAACATGTCGGTTTCGTTGCATGGCCTTTTTTGCACAGTCGAAATGTGAAAGGGTAGGGGTAACTATATCTACAATTTCAACAGCTTCAATAAGCGCATTGATATTGTCAAAATAGGAGTAACCAAATTCTTCTTCTACAGCTTTGCCATTAATGGCATCAGGATCATAAAAACCAATAAGTTCGAATTTATCCGATTCGTTGAGAATGCGCAGGTGAATTTTACCTAAATGACCTGCACCCAATACTCCAATTTTGAGCATATTATAATTTTTTTTCAAAAATAGTGAGATTAATTTTGAAAATGAATTTGTATCGATTTGAAAATGTATGAATATTTCGTTTTGATTTTTCTAATTTCGTATTCAAATCCAAACTGTTGAAAGATACATTTAAACACAGGGGCCTGCGTAATCAGTTAGCAGATGTTGTTGCCACAAAGGGTATTAAAGATAAAAAGGTACTGGAAGCCATCAGGAGTATACCCAGGCATCTTTTTATGGACAGTGGTTTTGAAGGACATGCGTATCAGGATAAAGCATTTCCTATTGCGGCAGGGCAAACCATTTCACAGCCCTATACAGTTGCATTCCAGACAGAATTGTTACAATTGAATGCCGGACAAAAAGTTCTCGAAATAGGAACTGGGAGTGGCTATCAAACTGCGGTATTACTGCATTTACGAACTAAAGTATATACTGTTGAACGACAATTAGAGCTCTTCAAAAAGACCAATATCTTTTTTAAGAAAATGGGATATCGGCCCAGGAAATTTGTATTTGGTGATGGCTATAAAGGCCTTCCGGAAGAGGCACCATTTGATAGGATAATTGTAACTGCCGGAGCTCCGGAAGTACCACAGGCCTTGTTGTCGCAATTGAAAATAGGTGGTCGCCTGGTGATTCCTGTAGGAGAAGAAGATCAGATCATGACCTTGATTATAAGAAAATCTGAAAAGGAGTTCGAACGTAAGGAACTGGGGCTTTTTCGTTTTGTTCCTCTTTTAGAGGACAAAAACTGAAACGATAATCTTCAAATTTTAATGGTATTCCCTGCCTAGCGGTTAAAACTTTTTTTAATCCTATCAAGATCTCTCTTAGTATCACGCTCTTTAATACTCTCGCGCTTATCATACAATTTCTTCCCCTTTGCTAATGCGATTTTTAACTTGGCCAGGCCGCGATCGTTTATAAACAGGTTTAAAGGAACAATGGTTAATCCGGAGGTCTGCACTTCCTTGTTAAGCTTTTTCAGCTCTTGTTTGTTTAATAATAATTTGCGCTCAGCCTTTGGTTTATGATTAAAATGAGATGCGTGAGTATATTCATCTACCTGCATATTGATTACAAAGAGTTCTCCCTTATCATTAAATTCACAAAAACTTTCGGTAATAGACGCTTTGCCAAGGCGAATCGACTTTATTTCGGTACCCGATAACACAATTCCGGCCACGAATGTATCCTGTAGGTCATAAGAGAACCTCGCTTTCTTGTTTTTTATGTTGATGCCTTTTTGCACGAGATTACAAAAGTAAGTACAAATCTATAAAGTGCAGATATCAAATATTGGAATAATTGCCGGTCAGATTTGTAAAGAATGATGCATTTTTGCGATTATAAAGAAAATACTCGGGATGAAATTGTTCAAAATCGTTTTAATCGGACTCCTTGTAGTGAGCTGCGCGGAAGAAACGAAAAAAGCATTAAATACTCAGGAAATAGTTGATAAGGCTATTGAGGTTAGTGGCGGAAAATTATACAAAAAAAGCACCTTTTCTTTCGATTTTAGAGATAAGAGTTATGTGCTTACCAAGGACACGAGTACAAACAAAAGGTTGATGATACGCATGTTTAGCTCAGATTCCTCCCAAATTGTAGATACTAAGGGACCTAACTATTTTATAAGGACTATTAATGAAGAAAAGGTAGAAATACCCGACTCGCTTGCTCATAAATATGCCAATTCTATTAATTCTGTGCATTATTTTGCCTACCTGCCATACGGATTAAATGACGCTGCGGTAAAAAAGAAGTTCATAAGTAAAACCAAAATTAAAGGAAAGGACTATTATCTTATTCAGGTAACATTCGCTGAAGAAAACGGCGGTGACGATTTTGATGACGTCTATCTTTACTGGTTCAATAAAGAAACATTCAAGCCAGATTTCCTGGCTTATGAATTTCATGTAGACGGCGGTGGAATGCGTTTTAGAGAAGCTTTCAATGAAAGATATATTAATGGTATTCGATTTGTGGATTACAAGAACTACAAGCCGGGAGAACCGATCTCAATATTTGATATAGGGGCACATTTTGAGGCAAATAAATTGGAATTTCTTTCCGAAATAGCGCTAACTAATATTGAGGTAGAGCAGACCAATTAGCATTTAGGAAGGCCTCGTGATAGATTTATGCACCAATATTAACGGGAAGGATTCCTGGAAAAAAATTATTCCGGGCAATTGCAATTAAAATGCAGGCGAATATCCGTTGACTTATCTCCCTTTATTTGGACAATGAATAAACTTCCGTTGTCATAATCGTCCATCGGGCTGTATTTATCTTCTCCTATAATTTTATTTACAAAATCGGGCGTGGTGTTGCTATGGCCCACTACTAGTACATTCTTCCCTAAATTATCTGTCTTAAACTGTTCAATATTGATATTCCCGGGATCGTAATATTGTACAGTGATGTCTTGCTTTACAGCTGCAGGGGCAGCAGTCATAGTAGTTCTTTCGTAATCCGTGGAATAAATAGCATCTAACGGGATATCAGTTAAAATTTCTGCCCAGTGCATGGCCCGTCCGAGACCCCGCTGATTGAGTTCAGGATCAACATCTTCAGGATTATTCCTATCTTTTTCGGCATGACGGATAAAATAGTAAGTAGATACAACAGCTACTGCATTGTCGTCCAGTGATTTTTGGTCGTCATTACAAGCCGAGAAGCCTATGAGTAAAAAAGTAAAGATTAAAAGTTGAATTGTTTTCATATTTAATTGGATTGTATAAATTTGTCAGCTTGCACTATTTTAACTGTCATAAGTTGAAATTAGTATATAAATCTAATGTTTTTGAGTCACAATGATTAAGCGCTGCCTCTTATTTTTTACACTTTTTGCAATTTTCGCATTGCAGGCCCAGGAGCAGTTGCTCCCCCCGGATTTTAGGCAGCACAACCTGACGGAGTTCAATTCCAGTTTCTTAAGTCCGGTATTTGCTCTGGATAGAAACAATCCACAATCCATAGCGCTTTGGTCGCGCTGGCAATGGCAGAGTATAGATGGTGACCCAACGACACTGTTTATCAATTACAGCAGGAGAATTGATGCTGAGTCGGTTGCGGGAGTCGGGTTTTTTCAAAATAACACCGGAGTATTTCTGCAGTCGGGCGGGGTTTTGAACTACGCTTATGCCCTGGATCTGGAATCAAATGCGCAAATTGCGTTTGGGTTAAATTTATTTGGTTTTGTAAGGAAATTGGCAAGCACTTTTCAGCCAGATCCAAATATCGGTCTGCCTATATTGGCCGAAACCAACGACTTTATTTTACGTTTGGACCCTAGCCTGCAATTTAAACTGGATAGGTTTAGTATTGGGATTGTAGCCGAAAATCTGTTCGATTATAATTTTACGACCAATGAGAAAGATACAAGGCCGATGGAGAAGGTGTATATCGGACTGGCGAGTTACAGTTTTCCGGTTACGATTTTTGGTTCTGCTGAAAACTCATTTGTTCAGCCCACAGTTTATATGAAAACCCTGCCAAATTACGATAACCAATTTGGGTTTAATACTTTATTTTCAACTCCAAAATTTTGGGTTCAGGCCGGGTACAATAATTTTTACGGAATCTCTGGTGGGGCTGGCGCCAGACTTTTTAACAGATTTTCCGTTGGCGCGCTGATGGAATTTGGATCGAGTAATGAGCTCGATGGCACCGATCCCACCTTCGAAATTGTTACTTCCTACAAACTTGGCCCTATTGAAAGTAAAAGTAAGATCATAACTCCAGAGGAAGAGGAGGAAGAAGAAAAACCGCTGATTACAGAAGAAGAACAATTAGAAGAAGATCTGGCTAATGAAGCAACTGAGGTCGACAAAAAAGCAGAACGTCAATTAGAGAAAGAAGCAAAGTTGGCCGAGAAACTGGCACGTAAAGACTCAATAGCTACTGCCAGAACACAGCAGAAGTTGGCCCAGGCCAATACAAAAGCAGCCGAAAGAGCCAATGATTCTATAGCCAGAGAACAAAAACGCTTAAATCTGATTGAAGGCGAAAGATTAGCCCAGCAAAGACAAGATTCAATAACTGAGGTACGAAATAGGGAAAAACAGCTAGAGGAACAACGTTTGGCAGATCAGCAGCAACAAGATTCCCTGGCGCTCGTGAAAAGATCCGCGGAGTTAGCAACAGCCAGACAACTTGCCTTAAAAAGAAAGCAAGATTCAATTAATGAGGCAGAGAGAGAAAAGGATTTGGCCGCAATAAGAATTGCTGAACAGAAGGCCAAAGATTCTTTGGCTGAGGTAAAAACGCAGCAGAGTATTGCGGAGGCCGCCAGATTAACAGAGCAAAGGAAAAATGATTCCATTAATGCATTGTTACAAAAGGAGAAGGAGTTAGCAGCAATAAGAATTGCTGAACAGAAGACCAAAGATTCTTTGGCTGAGGTAAAAACGCAGCAAAGAATTGCAGAGGCCGCCAGATTAGCTGAGCAAAGGAAAAATGATTCCATTAATGCATTGTTACAAAAGGAAAAGGAGTTAGCAGCAATAAGAATTGCTGAACAGAAGACCAGAGATTCTTTGGCTGAGTTAAGAACGCAACAAAAAATAGCCGAAGCAGCCAGAATTGCCGAACAAAAGAGGCAAGATTCTCTTGATGCTGCTAAGAAGGCAGCAGCTGTTACAGCCGCCAGGATTGCTGAACAGAAAACCCGAGACTCTTTATCGAGGATTAGGGCAGAGGAACAACGAGCACTTATTTTGGCAGAAGAGCAAAAAAGAATACAGGATTCCGTTTTACAAGCTGAGGCAGAAGATGTTGAGGCATTAAGACAACAAGAAGCAAATAAAGTTGAAGAAGTGGTAGTAGAACCCGAGGCAGGTGAGAAATATGAGGAAGCGGCTACAGAGGATGGTCTGGAACCAGGCTTTTATCTCATCGCCAATGTCTTTGGCACCAAAAAATACTTTGATAGTTTTATGATCACCCTAAAGGATCAGGGACTTAGACCAAGATCTTTCTTCAGGAGCTTAAATAAGTACAATTATGTGTACTTACAGCGTTATGACTCCATGACCGAGGCCAGAAAGGCAAGAGACAGTAAATTTAATGGAAGATATCAGGGTAATACCTGGATTTTCAGGGTTGTGACTCAGTAAACTATTTCTTAATTTCCTTTTTAATCAGCACTTCCAGATAGGCCACAGTATTTATTAAGTACTTTCTGTCCTGGGTTATTGTTGCCATGGCAATGGCGCCCTGTATCATAGTATACAATTGTTTGGCAAATTGCAGCGGGGTTACCGGTAATTTTAACTCGTTGTTATTTACCCCGTTTTCTAACACCAGAGCGATCTTACCTTCTATTGTTCTTGCAGTTTCTCTCGCTGCGCCAGCTAATGCAGGATTATTGAATTGGGCATCCACGCCAACATTGAGCACCGGACACCCGCCTAATTCATTTGTAAAATCATCATAATGACGATAGAAATTAGTAAGCATAGCAAGCTTTTTAAATGCCGAACCATTCGTATTAAGTTTCTCATCTATCGCCTGCAGTAAGCGTACACTATTGTACTCGAAAGCCGCCAATGCCAGGGCCTCCTTATTTTCAAAATTGCCGTACAAAGCACCTTTTGTTAGTCCGGTTGCCTCAGTTAAGTCACTCATGCTGGTACCCACATAGCCGTGTTTATTAAATATCGGTGCAACTGTTTCAATGATATAGGCGGTGGTTCTTTCGGCTTTGGTGGTCATAGGGATTCATTTTATACGAATATAAAAAATCTATATACTGCATGGTATATAATCGAACAAAAAAAATCGTGCTTCTAAATAATATTTAAAAGCACGATTATTTCTGTTACCCCTGTTATTTTACTAATTCGTTTTGATTCCGAAAAACCAGTGTATCATTGAAGGCATCAATCAGTACGATGCTATCGGCTTTTACCTTACCACTAAGCAAATCTTTTGATAGTGCATTCAGGACTTCTCTTTGAATCACCCTTTTAATTGGGCGTGCCCCATATTGCGGATCGTACCCCTTTTTTGCGAGGAATTCAATGGCCTCCTCTGTTGCGTCGATCGTGATATGCTGTTTTAACAGCATCTTTTTTAGTTGGGATATTTGCAACCCGACAATAGCCGTAATATTTTCTCTTGTCAGGGGAGTAAACATGATTATATCGTCGATTCTATTTAAGAACTCGGGACGGACCGACTGCCTTAACAGGCCTAATACTTCTATCTTGGATGCTTCTGCAGCACTGTGAATATCTACTCCATCTCCGAATTTCTCCTGAATTATATGACTTCCCATATTGCTGGTCATTATAATTACACTATTCTTGAAATCGGCCACTCTGCCTTTGTTATCTGTAAGTCTTCCTTCATCCAGCACCTGAAGCAATACGTTAAAGGTATCCGGATGCGCTTTTTCTATTTCATCGAGAAGTACTACGGAGTAGGGCCGTCTTCTTACTGCCTCGGTTAGTTGTCCGCCTTCCTCATAGCCTATATATCCCGGAGGTGCCCCCACCAATCTGCTTACAGAATGACGTTCCTGATACTCACTCATATCTATTCTGGTCATCGCATTTTCATCATCGAATAGATAAGCGGCAAGTGTCTTAGCCAATTCTGTTTTACCCACTCCGGTGGTTCCCAGGAAGAGAAACGAACCAATTGGCCTTTTCGCGTCTTGTAAGCCCGCTCTGCTACGTCTAATGGCGTCAGAGACTGCCTGTATCGCCTCTTGTTGTCCAACTACTCTTTTATGAAGTACTTCTTCCAATTTCAATAGTTTTTCACGTTCACTTTGCAGCATTTTAGTGACGGGAATCCCGGTCCATTTTGCAACTACTTCGGCAATGTCCTCATTTGTAACCTCCTCTTTAATCAGGGTACCCGCCTTTTGTTGCACAGACAATGCCTGCTGTAGTTTATCTAGCTTTTCCTGGGCATCTTTTATTTTTCCGTACCTCAATTCTGCTACCTTCCCGTAATCCCCGCTTCTTTCTGCCCGCTCGGCTTCCAACTTAAAGTTTTCAATCTCCTGTTTTGTTTTCTGAATTTCATCCACAACGGTTTTTTCACTTTCCCACTTTGCAAAGATTTCGGAGCGATCTTCTTTCAGATTTGCGACTTCACTGTTTAATAAATTAAGCTTGGTTTTGTCGTTCTCTCTTTTAATTGCCTCGATTTCTATTTCTAACTGCATAATTTTTCTGTCCAGGACATCTAATTCCTCTGGTTTGGAGTTTATTTCCATTCTCAGTTTAGAAGCTGCTTCGTCCATAAGATCGATGGCCTTGTCTGGCAAAAATCTATCTGTAATGTATCGCTGGGATAGTTCAACAGCTGCAATAACGGCCTCGTCCTTTATTCTGACTTTATGATGCGTTTCATACCTCTCTTTCAGACCCCTCAGAATAGAAATCGCACTTTCCGTATCAGGTTCATTAACAACTACCTTCTGGAATCTTCGTTCCAGGGCTTTATCTTTTTCAAAGTACTTCTGGTATTCGACCAGCGTAGTTGCACCGATTGCACGTAATTCTCCCCTGGCCAATGCCGGTTTTAGAATATTCGCAGCATCCATCGCACCTTGCCCTCCTCCGGCACCTACCAATGTGTGAATCTCATCAATGAAAAGCACTATATTCCCATCTGATGTAGTCACTTCTTTTATAACTGCCTTTAGGCGTTCTTCAAATTCACCCTTGTATTTAGCTCCGGCAATAAGAGCCCCCATATCTAGTGAAAAAATGATCTTATCCTTTAAATTTTCGGGTACATCCCCCTGAATTATTCTGTGTGCCAGACCTTCTGCTATGGCTGTTTTACCCGTTCCTGGTTCCCCAACCAGCATAGGGTTATTCTTTGTTCGTCTGGAAAGTATTTGTAATATCCGCCTAATTTCCTCGTCTCTTCCTATTACGGGATCAAGTTTGCCGCTGTCTGCAAGTTCATTTAGGTTTCTTGCGTATTTACTCAATGAATTATAGGTGTCTTCCGCACTTTGAGATGTTACTTTTCCGCCTTTTCGAAGTTCAGAAATTGCTGCTTTTAGATCTTTGTCGGCAACTCCCTGATCTTTAAGAATCTGAGAAATTTTACTTTTAGATTTAAAGATGGCCAATAAGAAATGTTCAATAGAAACGTATTCATCCTTCATCTTCTTTGCAATGATGCTGGCCTCGTTAACAGTTTTACCAGCCTCATTTGAAAACATTAGTTGCCCGCCAGATACTTTTGGAAAGCTTTCTAGCTCCTTCTCCAGGATTTGATTCACCATGGGAATATTTACCTGCAGTTTTTTTAGAATAAAGGGTAATACATTTTCATCAACTTCGGAAATCGCCCTGAACAAATGTTCATTTTCAACTTGCTGATGTCCCATTTCCTGGGCCAGCTGTTGCGCCTGCTGTATTACTTCCTGTGATTTTATTGTAAAATTATTTATGTTCATTTTAGTATACCTTTGTATTGTAATAGTAATTTTTGTAGCATAGTTCAACAACCTTACCATTAGTCCAAAGCGGACAAAATGACGTGTTTACACCGTGATTATCAAGACATTTCGACAGTGTAAGGAAATAAATATGTAGCGACCAAACCAGGGCAAAGGCATAGAAATGGGAATATTTAGATCGATATTTGGTAATAGTACTTCTGAAGAAAATCAGGAGAATAATAATGCTTCATGGATTCCGCTCAATAGCTTGGAACAGTTAAGTGAAATAGAAGAGGTGTCTAAAAACCGGCCTCAAATTATATTTAAACATTCGACAACTTGTGGTATTAGTGGGATGGTATTTAGAATGTTTAAACAAGCATATAATCTGGAACCAGATGCGGCAGATTTGTATTATCTGGATTTACATGCGTATAGAGAAATATCAAATGAAGTTGCGAAGAAATTTGGTGTTTACCATCAATCTCCCCAACTTATTGTCATCAAAAACGGAGCCGTTGTTCGGCATGATTCTCATGGTGCTATTTCCGAACTGTCTCTGGAGGAATACCTTTAGTAAAAAAATAGCCCCGACCTGCAGGTCGGGGCTATTAAGTTTAATTGAATTTATGCCTGATGATAATATTTTTCAGACGTGATTTCAGATCTTCCCCGGCATCGTAGACCATTTGTTCATTTGTAGGAAATGGTACAGCTGCCAAATTTAATAAGGAAACTAGATCGTTATCCAATGCCCGCTTATCTCCATTGTAATTGGCATATATATGCTCAAATATAAATTCGCTGGATAAGGGATAGGAATTTACCGCTTGTTTCGTTTTCAGATCTATGTATTGTACATTACCAACGACCTGAGCGGCTTTGTGCTGTGTAAATTGATAGAAATTACACCTGACCGTTTTTAAACGATCAATCTTAATTTCATTTCCAAGACTATCTTTTACCAGATTACCATTCTCGTCTTCGAGGTATTCGTATCCATCTTTGATTTGCTTCTCCTTAATAACCTGCTTTTCGCTGATCTGTTCCGGAGTTATTTGGATAACCCTGAATGCCACCTGCATCTCATAATCATAATCAACATTGCCAAGTGGATTGGCATGATACTCTGTCCATAGATCATTAAGGCCATAGGTGTTGAAGTTCAGTAATTCTTCTTCCAACCGCTCGGGAACTATCTGATCCGTATCATTTATCACATTCACCTTAACATAATCCAGTCCTTTGGTGTAAGCCAGCTCCATTTTATCTTTACTGTCACTAAATCCTGGATTGAGCTCATTCAGATATTTAAAATCTTCATAAGCCTTTCTGTAATCAAATTTACTGGATGCATTGGTCAGCAAATTATTTGCATTGTCATACAAATAATCAGATAATGCTGCTTTAGATGCAAGAATGTCCTCGTTATAATTGATAAATGCAAATCTTGCATTTCTATTTTCATCAAAGATCCGCAGTGGCAATAAAGGTCTTATCCGCTGCTGAATATCTTTCAGATGGCTATAAGAGGTATAGATGGCTTCAAAATTTGCCGGATGGCCATCGTTCTTCAAAAAGGCGATATTTTGCAATTCCCTTTCCGTATTTTTTTGAAATGCTTCCTCTAGTATTAAGATATAAGGCTGATGACTTTTTTTATTCTTATTATCAGAAATATTTCTCAGGGCATTATTAATGGCATTTGAATAATTGCCTGTATTTACTGCCTCCTGTGTCTTCTTAACCCCTCCGCAAGCGATTAAAAAAACCAATACCGAACTATAAAGTAATGTTTTTTTCATGACGTAATCTTTTATGGTTTTGTTGGTTTAATCCAATAGCTGTGCCAAAATGGACTTTTAACATAACGCAAAACGACTATCTATCGTATAAGTTCGATGAAATCCCTTAAATGAAAGTATTTTATTTCTGTTTGGAAGTTAAAGCGGGTAACAGTTTTGTGCTTACCTCTCCGAAGCCAATCCTCAGTCCGTCTTTTTCACAAAAACCTTTTAAAGTTACTGTATCCAGGTCGTTGATAGCGGTTCTGACTTCACCATTGTTAAGGGATATAGGTTGTGTACCCTGCCAGGCAAGTTCCAACATAGAGCCATAAGAGTCGGGTGTGGCCCCGGAAATAGTTCCGCTACCCATCATATCACCACTGTTAATTTTACAACCATTGACTGTATGATGCGCCAGTTGTTGTGCCATAGTCCAGTACAAATGCTTGAAATTGGACCGGGTTATAGTAGTTGGCTCTCCTTTATCGGGGGTAATCTCTACCTCTAATTGGATATCATAACTTTTATCTCCTTCCTGGCGTAAATAGGGTAGAGGTTCAGGGTGCTGTGGAGGACTGGGAACTCTGAAAGGTACAAGAGCATCGAGCGTTACAATCCAGGCCGAAATAGAGGATGCAAAATTTTTAGCAAGAAAAGGCCCAAGTGGAACATATTCCCATTTTTGCATGTCCCTGGCACTCCAGTCATTGAACAGCACCAATCCAAATATGTAATCTTCAGCCTCATTAATTGGAATGGCCTCTCCCATGATATTGGCATCTGTGGTAATAAACGCCATTTCCAATTCAAAGTCGACCATTTTTGAAGGGCCATATACAGGGCTGCTACTACCTTTAGGAAGCGTCTGTCCGCTTGGTCTTCTTATTGGTGTTCCACTGGGAATTATAGTTGAACTTCTGCCGTGGTAGCCCACAGGAATATGCAACCAATTTGGCAATAACGCATTTTCGGGATCCCGAAACATTTTTCCAACATTGGTAGCGTGTTCCTTACTGGAATAAAAATCTGTATAATCTCCTATTTGCACCGGAAGTTGCATTTCTACTTCCTCCATAGTAAATAAGACTATTTTCTGATGTTCTTTATTAGCTTGAAGTTCAGAGTTTTCGCTGTCAAAAATTTCACTAATGCGGTTTCTTACAAGTCGCCAAGTTTTTTTCCCATCGGATATAAAATCATTTAAGGTGTCTTGCAAAAAAATGTCATCGGTTAGCGGAATATCTTTAAAATAGCCCAATTGTTGCAGCGCACCCAAATCTATTGCACTATCTCCTATCCTGGTACCGATGGTAATAATATCATCCCGGGTAAGAAAAACACCAAAAGGAATATTTTGTATGGGAAAATCGGACTTTGGAGGTACCGGGATCCATGAAGTTTTTGCCGGATCATTAGATTTTGCTGGCATATCGCTATTGTTAATTTTCGTTTGATAAATTCCTGATCAAATATATTATTTTCTTCTAATTAACGGCATTCAATTTGTACTTTTACCGATCATTTAACAGAATTAAAAACTATGCAACGCGACCATGAAATTTTTAACCTTATAGCCAGGGAAAAAGAAAGACAAATCAACGGAATTGAATTAATTGCCTCAGAGAATTTTACAAGTGAGGCGGTAATGGAGGCTGCGGGGTCTGTTTTAACCAATAAGTACGCCGAAGGATATCCTGGAAAAAGATATTATGGAGGGTGCGAAGTTGTGGATGAAGTAGAACAGTTAGCGATAGACCGGGCAAAAGAATTGTTTGGTGCTGTTTATGTCAATGTTCAGCCCCATTCCGGATCACAGGCCAATTCTGCGGCGTATTACTCCTGCCTAAATCCTGGAGATACCATTCTGGGATTCGACCTTTCTCATGGGGGTCATCTTACACATGGTTCTCCGGTAAACTTTTCAGGAAAACTGTATAAGCCGGTTTTTTATGGGGTGGATGAAGATACAGGAATCTTGAATTACGATAAAATTCAGGAAATTGCCAGCAGGGAAAAGCCCAAATTGATCATTGCGGGGGCCTCAGCATATAGCCGCGATATGGACTTTAAAAGATTTCGTGAAATTGCCGACAGTGTTAATGCCATTTTACTGGCAGATATTGCACATCCTGCAGGATTAATAGCAAAAGGGATATTAAACGACCCTATTCCTCATTGTCATATTGTGACCACTACAACACATAAGACCCTTAGAGGACCCAGAGGGGGAATGATCCTTATGGGGAAGGATTTTGAAAACCCGTTTGGTATCAGATTGAAAAACGGCAACTTAAGAATGATGTCTTCTCTTTTGGATCTTGCGGTGTTTCCCGGAAATCAGGGTGGCCCTTTAGAACATATTATTGCAGCTAAAGCCATAGCGTTCGGGGAAGCCTTGTCCGATGATTTTCTGCATTATCAGCTTCAGGTAAAGAAAAATGCCGCTGCAATGGCTGCCGCATTTGTGGAAAAAGGCTATAAAATCATTTCGGGAGGTACAGATAACCATATGATGCTGATCGATCTGAGGAACAAAAACATTACAGGAAAAGACGCCGAGAAGGCCTTGGTAAATGCAGATATTACAGCAAATAAGAACATGGTACCCTTTGATGATAAATCGCCTTTTGTGACATCTGGAATACGTTTGGGGACTGCTGCTATTACCACCCGGGGACTGTTGGAGGGTGCTATGCCTACTATTGTGGATTATATAGATGAAATCATCACAAATCCTGCGGATGAGACGGTTTGTCTGTCGGTAAAAAAACGTGTAAATGAATTAATGAGTCACAGACCCCTATTTAAAATTTAAGAGGTTGCCGTAAATGGAAAACCAATAGCCCTATTCATTGGTTTTCCATTATAAATCAGTGATTAAGCATGTACAAGTCGCCTGAAATTATAGATTTGTTGCTAAGATCATAGATCACGGCATCTTCTTCCGAGTCGAAATACAAACCCCAGAAAGCAAAATAATCTTTTTTGCTGCTATTTCCGGAATTTATATTGCTGAGCCTGTCGTCATTATCGGGAATGTCTTCTTCGAAGACCGGGATGTAAATTTCATAAGGAGCTTCAGTAAGCCCTTTAGTAATGTATACATAATTTTCAGCAATGGTATTTAAAATATTACCCAACTGTTCCTGAACACTATGGTGATATATTTTTTTAATAATTACTAGGGAGTCATTTAGGATTATTGAAAGTTCCTCCACGTCTATGGGCAGTGTATTCAGTCTTTGAAGTTCTGTTAGTGCATTTGAAAAAGCAGTTGCGGTTGCGGAAGTATTGAAGGGGTTGGAAATATCTCCCCAGGTTCCTTTTTGTGAATGAAAAAGAACTTCTACCAATTCAATTTTGCAATCCATCTCTATAACGAGTTTGGCAGCCTGCTCATCGGCAGAGCAATTGCAAATGGTCACTTCAGCAAAGTGTTCTTTTTCTAAACTTCGCTTAAAAGCGTCCAACCCAATCATTTGGGGGTTGTTATCTAGTTGAAGTTTAAGGTTGTTTTTAAAGTTGTTCTGATCTATCCGCATGAGTCACCCTGAAATTAAAATACACGTCAATTGTAAAATTAACGCTAAAAGTGCACAGCCGAGTATATAAAAACCATAGAATAATTAAGGTTTTAATTTCTTTTTTTGATGGTTAATGGAAGTGTGAAGTGTTAAATTAGAATACAAACTCTATCATATAGGTATAAAATACTATATAAATCCACGCTTTCTGGATTCGGTAATCAGTGCCTGGTCGTTCTGTTTTTCTACTCCAAACAACATTTTTAATTGTCTCTTTCTATTTTCAATACCCGGTAGTGAAAGTGAGATATGGTTAACCATATCTTTTGTTTTTGTGCCAATAGACAGGTAATATAGAATTTTCCTGTCATTGTCGTCCAGATGCATATTACTGGCCATTCTCTTTCTGATTGCCTTTAATGCTTTTTGAGTATAATAAGGAGGATTGCTCATGACAGTACGTACCATACTTTGAAGTGTCAGCTGATCTATTTCTGATTTCACCATATAACCTTCGGGATCTACCTTTTCAAGGATACTGTTGATGCGGTAGTTATCACTAAAAGAAGACATAAAAACTATTTTTGATGAAGGTGAGACTTTCCTGGCATATACTCCCAGTTCTTCCCCGGTTTGTGGCGGGCCTTCCATATTCTGTGATAATTGAATGTCTAAAAGGATAATTGTAAAGGGAATGGTCTTTGCAGAATCTGCTATCTTCTGTTTAGCACCTTCAAATGTCTTGGTGGTATCCATCTGTATTTTGAAATTCTCAAAGTGGGTATCCTCAAGGATGAATTTATACCCGAGAGTGGTCATTTCATGATCGTCTACTGCTAAAATCTTTACATTGTCCATAAATTCTATAGCATTATTATTTGTTTAGGCTTACCAATTCCTGCCTGATCGTGGATTGAGAGTACACCATTGGTATTTTGATATTGACTAAAGTTCCTTCTCCTTCATCGCTATTCACAGACCAGCTACCATTTATTTTATCAACTCTTGAACTTATGTTTTTATGGCCAATACCTTTTTTGCCCTTCATGGGGTCAAAACCTTTGCCATCATCTTCTACAAAGACTATTAGCATTTCCTCCTCAGCATTAAAATCTAAAGAGATATTTTTGGCCTCAGCATGTTTTACGCAATTCATCAGACTTTCCTGTACAATTCTGTACAGGTTAATTTTTATATCTGCAGTTAGGTTGTCCCAGTCTATTTCTTCATTATAAGTGAAACTATACTGCAGATTTGACGAATTACCTACAGATTCCATAAGTTCCTGGATAGATATAATAAAGTTATGAAATTTTTGGTAGGCGGCGTCGCTCAGTTCATGGGAAATACTGCGTATCTCTTCCTGTACCTCCTGCAATTTTGAAATGGCGGTAGACCTCATGGCAATGGCGTCTTCATCACTCTTTTTATTAAGGCCCATAAGCATCATACGTGCCCCATTCATTTCGCCCAGCACGCCATCATGCAGTTCCTCGGATATACGCTTTTGTTCAGATTTTTTGCCTTCTTCTATTTTTTGATTTTGGGCAAGCATCAGCGTAAAAATCTCATTATTGGCTTCCTGCTGTTGTTGTTGAAACCGCAGTTTTTGGTTTTTTATCCTTTGGTTCACTATTATGAAAACAGACAACGCCAAAAGAAACAAGCCTACAGCTATTCCAATCCAAATTTGCATTTGCCTGGCTAAGACCAGATTTTCGGCTTCAACTTCTCCTGTTTCAAACTGTATTCGGATAAACTTATTGTGGATTTGTCGTTCCTCAAATAACAGGCTGTCATTTAATTTAAAATATTGCTGGCTATAAATCGCGGCATTTTTTGGCTCTATTTTCGTAAGTAGTACCAATGTTTCCAATAGGCGATCATTATTATTACTCAACTCCGAGAATTTTTTGGCTTCTAATGCATGGACTTTTGCCTGGACAATATCATTCTGTGACAAATAGTATTCAGCAAGATTATAATTGCTTCCCGAAAGTCCTTCAAGATGGTTTTCTTTTTCGCGAATGCTTAGCGCTTTTTTAAAATCATCTTCTACCCCAGTAAAATTTCCGGACAGAAACTTAGTATAGGCTAAATTGTTGAGCGCCCTGGCAAATGATTTAGGACTGTTTTGTTCTAAACCTTCAACACCCAGGGCCTTTTCATAATTTAATATCGCGGTTTCATAATCGCCCAAATTTCTATAAACGTTACCAACATTATTGAATATTTCCAACTTAACATTGTCGTTACGATCGAGTTTATCCAGATAATTATTTGCAATTTCAAACTGTTCCAGCGCTTTGTCATAATTCTTAAGATCTTTAGCGACTATACCTAAAAGGTTGTAACAGCGGTAAAGCATGACATAATCGTCAATCGGTTTTAGGAGCTCAACAGCCCGGATTGCATTGCTTTCACTGGCAGTATAATCCTTTACTCTTGATTGCAATCGTGCGATATCATATAGTGTGATTCCCGCTCTTCTTTCATAGCCGACGGACTGGAAAAGTTTTTGTGCCTTATTTAAGTAGAAAAATGCGCTGTCTTTTAAATTTACGCCATTAAAGAATGTACCCAGATCCCAATAGGTATTTCCTACCCTCACAGAGTCATTAAATTTTAGCGCAAGTTCCCTGGTTTGCCTGTTGGACCGCCTGAATTGAAGGGAGTCCTGAAGGTTCATAAAAGTCCATTGGATTTTGCTCAATTGAAGGAGTACAGCAGTATCTTCTTTCCCGCTATTTACCAGGCTATAGGCCCTTTTTAAGTACCGCCGCCGGTCATCAGTGGGGTAAGTACTTTTCTGGGCCTGATTTATCAATAAATCAACACTATCAGTTTGGACGGCTGCGTTGTTATATTGGTCTTCATTAGACGCTTTTCTGCAGGAGAAAGTACAGCACAAAATCGCACAAAAAAGGATTGCGTAGTTTGAAAAGCATGAGTAATGGTTGCGCGTTTCATTCATTACGTACAAGATAAAAAAAAAGCCCTAAATATGATATTTAAGGCTGGATTGCTATTACTAATTTCCGGGATTAATTTCCACCACTGCCTCCGCTGGGTGGCAGATAATCATCATCGCTGGCCGACTTGTCTAATTTATAAAGTGCATCTGTTTCATCAACAGTATTTTCCGGTTCGCAAGAAAACATTCCTAAAGTAAAAACTGCTACGGCTAAAACGCTTAAAACTCTTTTCATCATCAATAGTATTATGGGTTAGTAAAAATTACGTTGTTTGTTCTTCGACTAAACTATGAAGCTTCAAAGGAAAGGGGTGATGAGAAGAAAATGTTTTAGTAACATCACAGTGTTCAATGGTATTCATACCATTTCTGTGAGAATTTGATTATTTAAAGGAGGAAATGGTGTTTTTGGTCAGCAATTTTTTGAGCTCGTCAATATTTTGCCTGTAGGATTTAGAGAAGGGCAGTTGTGTTTTACCCGACTTCAGGGCGCAGATAGATTTACCGTAATTTATTCTGGAGACAAAATTGGTATTCAGGATATAACTCTGGTGTATACGGACAAAGTTTTGGGGCAGTTGTTTTTCAAAACTTTTCAAGGTCTTGAAAGCACTTATGGTACGCCCGTCCTGCATTATAAAATCTGTAGCATTGTTGTCTGCCTTAAGATACAGTATATCGGAAGTGTCCAGGTACTGAAAATCCTTGTAGGATTTTAAACAGAGTGTTTGAGAAGCCACTTCTTTGGGCATTTTTTTTCGCAGTTTCAGGATAGTTTTTCTAATATCGAATTCACTGTAAGGCATTAACCAATAATCAAAGAAATTATTTTTGAGTGCATCATAAGCATATTCTTTGCCCTTGGAAATTCCGATAACCAGGGGAAGTTCTTTAACATACTGATGTAATTGGGTAATCATGTGAAAATACTCGAATGCCTTGTCGTTTAAATTTACAAAAACCAGATCTGGGATGTGCTTAAGGATAGTATTCAGCCCATCTGTACCATTTCGGGCTAAGGCTACGCACTGAAAGTCACCATAATCCTCCAGATAATGCTGCAATTGCAGATTAGAGGTGGCGTCAGAATCTATAATGGCGTAAGTGTAGTCCATTTCCACTTTAATTGAGGTACAAATTAGGCATACAAAATGAGAAAGTGCTATATATTTACCATAGAAAAACTATGGTTTTCGTTATAATTCGTTGAAAATGAGCGTTTTTGAAGGAAAATTCTCTCAAAGTACAGAAAAACAACTTTTTAATTACTATTCTATGAACTCGTAAGCTCCAATATCTGGTGCCTGCGACCTGTCTTTTCCCAGAATGTCGAAGGGTACTGCGTTTGCTGCTTCGGTATTTGCAGTATCCCGGGCAAAGGAAGATAAACCTATACGAAAATCACTGTTGGCAGTATCAAGAAAATCTGCATCTTCGTTGAGAAACAGTTCCATATAATAGGTTATATTATTGAAATCATATAGTGGATTGTCAGCAAACTGATCGTTGATATCACGAAACTTCAACATACAATTTTTAAGCATCAAATTAAATGCCGTTCCTTCAGCAGAATTCAGCAGTAATTCACTGGAAGTGTTCCCATCTATAAGACAATTGGTAAAATTCGCTAAAGTAAGATCCCCGGTTTGGATAACATCGTTAACTCCGGTTTCAAAATTGCTGATTTCCAGGGCTGCGCCGCTTCTGAATCCATCGCTCCAGTAATTTGCAATTGTGGCATGAACAAAGGAATACTCGCCGCCCAGAGTACATTTTAAAGAAGCGTTTCCGGCATTCCCCAGCACCAAATTTTCGGCCAGGATTTTAGCTTGCCGGGCCCAGATATTAGTACTGGCACTATTATGGATCTGGCTGTTCTTAATTGTTAGCGTAGGTGCAGTTGCTGAGATCCCTTCCACAAGCAGTCCCAGGGTGGCATTTTTTATAATAAGGTGATCTATCGTATTGTTAATGCTACCCGGCGAAATCCAAATGGTTCCCCATTGTCCCGGAAGCTCCGAAAGTGCAGATTCTAACCTGTCTCCTTCAAAAATCACCTCGTTTTCCAAAAGCTCCGGGTCTTCACTCAGGGTACCGTTAATCTGCAGGGAGCCGCCTTGTCCTACAAGAATACCGGAATCTTTATGAAAGTGTACCCTGCTACCTGCATCTATAGTTAGTACTTTGCCATCTGCCACAGCAGCATACCCATAAATAACATAAGGCTTTTCATTGCTAAATGCCAATTGGTTGTCATTAAGCACAAATCCTTCAATTCTTATTTCATTGCCCTCTTCATCCAGTCCAAGCAGCAGCGATTCCTTACTACCATCAGCCAAAACTGCCGGGTATAGAAAAATGGCATCTTTTATCAATGTTACAATGGGTACCTCCTGTAAATTAATGCCAGAATCGAACTGCAGCATGTCCGTATACAGAAATTCATCCAGATTTGTGGGTGCTATGTCATAGGTAGTTTCAACAAAAATAAAAATACTGTCCTGAGCAAAAATTGGAATATTTTCAAAGTACTTCCCGGGAACACCATCAACATTTAACCTGTAGCTGCTATTCTCGCCTTCTGCCAGGGCAATGGTAGGAATTAAAACATCGTCTCTGCTTCTGTTGTAAACTTTGAGGGTGTAAGTACTGCTGCCGATATTGGTAAAAACTGTGTCGAGAAATACAGTGTCCCTGGAAAATTCGAGCCTACCGGAGCTAAATCCATATTCAAAATCCTTTCTGCACGAACTCCACATTATCATGAATAGCAGGATAGGTATTAAGCAGAAGTAAGAGCGCATATTTTTCTAACTCCCCTTATTGGCAAATATTGCGCTGATCTCGCCGGAAATTCGCATTGGCCTGAAAGTTTTGGGGTGTAATAAACACCAGGCGGTTTTGGATTCGAGCAGCAATTCCCCGCTGTTCTCATTTCGTATTTCAACTACTCTGAGTGAAGTAGCTCCCTTGGTAGCTGCTATATACGTCTTAAGGGTTATTATGTCCCCTAATCTGGCAGCACCCCTGTATGTAATATTGTGATTTTGTACTACCCAGATTACTTCTTTATTCAATTTTTCCGGAACACTCTTTTCCCAGTGTTCTTTTGATATGTCCTGTATCCACTGCACGTATCTTACATTGTTGACATGTTCAAGATCATCCAGGTCGTCTGCTTCTACTGTGATCGTTTTTATAAACGGTTTCATTGTTCTTTTTTCTTAATCCGTACTTCAAATAATTTGTCCCAGTATTTCCCGGTTACAAAGAAAGTCTTTCTTTCCGGATGATAGGCCACTCCGTTAAGTACGGCATCAGTATCATTTGGCTTTTTGGTTTTGTTCTTGAGCCCACCAAAATTAATAACCCCTTCTATTGCGCCGCTGTTTGCGTCTATGATCATCATGCTTTCTTTTTGCCAGACATTTGCATATAGTTTACCTTCTACATACTCTAATTCATTGGCCCTGTTAAAAATAGATGTATTGGTAACCGTTTGAATAAAACTCTCTTCTACCAGCGTATCCGGATTAAGCATCCAGATCTTTTCCGTGCCGTCACTTTTGAAAATGATTTGGCCATTATTGCAGAGACCCCAGCCTTCTTTACTTTGACCATATTGAAAGCTATCTGTTTTTTTAAAACTGTCCAGATCGTAAACAAAACCAATCTTACTCTGCCAGGTTAGCTGAAAAATTTTACCATTGAGAATGGTTATCCCTTCCCCGAAAAAATTATTTTCCAGGTCTATTTTTTCGATAACCTCACCGGTTTTGTAATTTACTTTCCGCAGCGATGATTTGCCATTTTTTCCGGTTCCTTCATATAAGGTATCATTATAAAATTCTAAACCCTGAGTATAAGCTCCCATATCATGGGGGTACTCATTTAAAATCTCATAGGTATAGATCTCCGGAGCTTTATCAGCCAGTACTTTAATCTTTTTTGTAATGTCTACAGTATCGTCTTCTAATTTTATTCTGGCGTTGAGGACTTTATTTCCAAGTTTAGTTACATTCAGGGTTAATTCATTGCTATTAAGTGGAAGCTCTTGGCCGTCAATAGAATAAGTTACCTCATCTATCATTTTATCCGACTTGTTATTGATGTCTACGACAATAGATTCATTTAGCTGAAACTTTTGTTTCTTTCCTTCAATCCTGATGTCGAAAAATCTGCTGGGATCCTTTTCTCCTCCGCAGGCGAGTACAAAGATTGCAATACTACTGTAAGCAATAATTTTGAGGGAATTCATAGGTATAAATCACTTTAAAAAGCAAGTTAATTGAATAAATTTAGATTCTAAAATATTGCCTTAAAATTAAAAGGTTTGTATATTTGCAGTTGGCAAGTCCTACACGACCAGCTCCTGTAGAATCCCCCAGGGTGGGAACGCAGCAAGGGTATACGGTCGTAGCGGTGCGATGTAGGTAGCTTGCCTTTTTTTGTGCCCGGAAGTCAACGAGAATAACCATCTTTAAAAATTATTTTTCGTAATTAAGCCGCAAAAACCCCGGATGTTCGGGTTGCCATTATCACAGTTTTATTTGTTTATTTTTGCAACTATGGATCAAAAGGTTGTTTTGATAACAGGAGGTTCTTCGGGAATTGGAAAGGCAATTGGAACTTATTTAAAAGCTAAAGGGTTTAAGGTCTATGGTTCTACCAGAAGCAAAAGCAATTACCCGGATTTCGATGCTTTTGATCTTCTTGAACTAAATGTCCGTGAACCACAGACCATAGATAAGGCGGTGGAGGAGGTAATTTCCAGGCATGGCAGGATCGATGTCCTGATCAATAATGCAGGAATTGGTATTACCGGACCCATAGAAGAAACACCACACGAAGAAATACTGAAAGCTTTTGAAACTAATTTACATGGCCCTGTTCATGTAATTAAGTCGGTTTTACCTCATATGCGGGCGCAGAAATCGGGGCTAATAATAAATATTACCTCAATTGCAGGGTATATGGGCCTACCTTTCCGGGGGGTTTATTCTTCGAGCAAAGGGGCTCTGGGCTTGCTTACGGAGGCATTGAGAATGGAAACCAATAATTTTGGAGTCCACTTTACAAATTTAGCACCCGGAGATTTTGCCACAAACATCGCTGCCGGCAGGTACCATACACCAATTTCAGCATCATCCCCTTATAAAGAGAATTATGGCAACACACTTCAAATGATCAATGATCATGTAGATAGTGGCGGCGATCCTGGCCTTGTAGCCAAAAAAGTACTGCACATTATTGAAACAAAAAACCCAAAGGTTCATTATAAAGTAGGAAGCAGAATGCAAAAGTTCTCCCTGGTTTTAAAGCGGCTACTACCCGATAAAGTATATGAGAGACTGCTATTAAACCATTATAAGTTGTAGTTTTGTGTGCTGCGCTGCAGAATAATTTGAACAAATGATAAATCGTACTAATTAATTAGAGAAGCATATGAAATTTTTTATTGATACAGCAAATTTAGATCAAATACGCGAGGCACAGGAACTGGGTGTATTGGATGGGGTAACCACAAACCCATCCCTTATGGCAAAAGAGGGCATAAGCGGACGCAATAACATATTAAAACACTATGTAGACATTTGTAATATTGTAGAGGGCGATGTCTCGGCAGAAGTTATAGCAACTGATATTGATGGAATGATTAAGGAAGGGGAGGAACTTGCCGAACTACACCAACAGATTGTGGTTAAAGTTCCTATGATACGCGATGGAGTAAAAGCATTAAAGTATTTTTCGGATAAAGGGATCAGGACCAATTGTACCTTGGTATTTTCTCCGGGACAGGCGTTGTTGGCTGCAAAGGCCGGGGCAAATTATGTATCTCCATTTTTAGGAAGACTTGATGATATTTCTACTGATGGTCTTAATCTTATAGCCGAGATTCGACTTATTTATGATAATTACGGATTTGAAACACAGATTCTGGCGGCTTCTATCAGACATACAATGCACGTAATAGATTGCGCAAAAATAGGAGCTGATGTGATGACCGGACCTTTGTCATCTATCGATGGGTTATTAAAACATCCACTTACGGATATTGGGCTGGAAAAATTTCTGTCCGATTATAAGAAAGGTAATTAACATCAATAACAGGCAATTAAAAACCCGGTAATCCTAATTGCAGATTACCGGGTTTTTCTTTTAATTTATAATCCTGTTCAGAACGAAGACCAGACGTTGGCAAATGCATCAACGATAAGCCCGTCTTTGCAAATAATACTCTTATTTGCATCGTATACAACCAGGGTATGAGATGCTTCTTCAAAGTTTTCTGTCCAATATTGCTCGCTCCTGTCCAGATTATTAGCTTCAACAATAGACTTCCAGCGCAACTTATCTGTTCGCATATTCAGGCCTATAAATGTATATTCCGGATGTTCTTCTTTAAGCTTGTTAACCCGCTTGGTAATATTTTTAAAATGGGCCTTTTCAGCGGCAGACCAGAAGTAAAATACTATATTTCCTTCTGAGGCTATTTGTTTTAAAGAAATTTTCTGATCGTCTGCATTGTATACCATCAGGTCTGGTAGTTCCTTATCTGGCTGAATATTTTTAATTCCTTCGTATAGATTATTGATCTCATCCATATGCCTGTTACTACCAGAACGACTTTTGAATTCGGTAAGAAAATCTTTTACATTCTCTTCGGAATCTGGTCTCAGCAAATAATAGACCGCAAAATGCCTGAAGAGATTGTCCTTTAATTCTGCTTGTTTGATAAGACTATCTGTTAATCTTAGCTTATGCTGGTTGTAATGAAGTTGGTTTGATGCCATGTCCATAACATCACCACAATCATTTCTACATTCCATAAAGGCCAAATTACCAAGGTGATAGATCATAAAATTATAATAGGGTCTTAAATAAGTAAGGCCCTCATCTTCAAAATTTATCTGAGTTCGGTAGTTGTAAAAGTCCTTGGGCAGCGGGTGCATATTTTTTTCTCCCATCCTTTGTTTATGACGAAATGGATATGCTTCTCTGGAAATATATGATTCGTAATTAATATTCGCTTTGGCAATATTGTACGCTCCTTCTGAAAGTGTCGTTTCCTTAGCCAGGGATTCTAAAGCCTGAAGCTTGACAGCCCTTAAGGAATCAGTTTTTAGAATAAAAAGGTCCGGTTCCAGTTTATAAAATGAGTAGATCAGTTCTTTTTCTTTCTCATGCACTAAAAACATTTCCAGCAAAAAGTTATTGACATCCTCGCTCATTCCTGAAAAAACGAGTGACTCATCAAATTCGAGTGTATTTAATCTAACCTGAAGACTATCGCCTTCTTCCAGGTAGACAAATTGGTATTCGGGATTGTGATAGAAATGATGAAGGCCCGGCCGGATAGTATCCAGTTTAAAACTAAACCTGTTGCTCTCATCTAATAATGCAGAATCTATAACCACATCTCCCCTGTAAAGGACTATGTGATCACTGGTGGGGTTAACAATTTCCCCGGCAAAAAATACAGTTGGTGACTCCTTTTTCTCCTCGTCACAAGCCATCAGCAAGAAAAGTGAGAGACAAAATAAAAATTTATTCATATAAATATATCTGCCGTATCAGAGCAAAACTAAGTAAACCAGCAAGTTCCCCCTGTTAATGGTGAGTTAAAAAATCCTAATAGAAGTTAATACCTCGATCAAAAGAACTGTTCTTCTGTTTATTGGTACAACGGTTTGTTTTTGCTATTTTTGCAAAAATTTTAAAAGCAGAATTATGTTAGCTGTTTCAAATTTATCAGTACAATTTGGCAAAAGAGTACTGTTTGATGAGGTAAATGTCAGTTTTACCCAGGGCAATTGCTATGGAGTTATTGGCGCCAATGGTGCAGGGAAATCTACTTTTCTTAGAATACTTTCGGGCCAGATAGAACCTACCTCGGGCCAGATAAATTTGGAACCGACAAAAAGAATGTCTGTTTTGGAACAGGACCACAATGCATATGATGAGCATACTGTCCTGGAAGCGGTGGTTATGGGGAATAAGACTTTGTTTACTATCAAGACCGAAATAGATGCTCTTTACGCTGATTATACTGATGAAAATGCAGATAAGATAGGAGAATTACAGGTTACCTTTGAGGAAATGAATGGTTGGAACGCCGATAGTGATGCGGCAGCATTATTATCTAATCTGGGCATTTCTGAAAACCTGCATTACTCTTTGATGTCGGATGTTGATTCTAAGCTTAAGGTCAGGGTACTATTGGCACAGGCCTTATTTGGAAATCCCGATGTGCTGGTAATGGATGAACCTACTAACGACCTTGATTATGAAACTATTAACTGGTTGGAACATTTTTTGGCGGATTATGAAAATACAGTAATTGTGGTTTCTCACGACCGGCATTTTTTGGATGCTGTTTGTACACATATAGCTGATATAGATTTTGGAAAGATCAACCTCTATTCCGGGAATTACACATTTTGGTATGAAAGCAGTCAGTTAGCAGCAAGGCAAAGAGCACAACAGAATAAAAAAGCAGAAGAAAAAGCAAAGGAATTGCAGGAGTTTATCCAGCGTTTTAGTGCCAATGTTGCAAAGAGCAAACAAGCAACTTCCAGAAAAAAAATGCTGGCAAAACTCAATATAGCAGATATCAAACCTTCAAGCAGGAGGTATCCTGCGATAATTTTTGAAAGGGAACGCGAGGCAGGGGATCAAATCCTGAATGTTGACAAGCTTTCCGCTTCCTCAGAAGATGGGGATTTATTATTTCAGAATGCCAATATAAATTTGGCAAAAGGAGATAAAGTGGCAATTATTTCAAGAGATTCCAGGGCAACCACTGCATTTTACGAGATTATCAACGGCAACCGAAAAGGCGATAGTGGTGCATATCAATGGGGCATTACCACTAACCAATCTTATCTGCCGGCGGACAACTCGTCTTTTTTCAGGGACAATAACAATTTGGTAGATTGGTTGAGGCAATGGGCTAAAACAGAAGAAGAACGCGAAGAGGTGTATATCAGGGGCTTTCTTGGGAAAATGTTGTTCAGCGGGGAAGAAGCCCTCAAAAAGTGTTCGGTACTCTCAGGAGGAGAAAAAGTGAGGTGTATGCTGAGTCGGATGATGATGCTTAGAGCCAATGTACTTATGCTTGACGAACCTACCAACCACCTGGACCTGGAAAGTATTACCGCATTTAACAACTCTCTTAAAAACTTTAAGGGTACTGTTTTGTTCACTACACATGATCATCAATTTGCTCAGACTGTGGCGAATAGGATTATAGAATTGACTCCAAAAGATACTATAGACAGATATTTGACGTTTGATGAATATATGTCCGATAAAGCTATAAAGGAGCAAAGAGAAAAAATGTATTCGATTCCTGTATAGTAGTATTGGTCCCCAAATCTCAATGCTATGAATACCTGCAGAATTTGCATCATGCTTATGGCTGTTATAGCCCTGGGCTGTAGCAAAACAGAAAACACTCCTGTTACCGAGGAGGACAGTCCCAATGTTGAAGCTGATTATTCCGTGCTCCTCACTCATAGTGGATTACTATCAGAATCATTGCTTAATGCTAATGCGGAAGTCATTACCAAGAATCCGGCCAGCAGTCAGTTTGAAAGTACAACTATTCCCGAATTCAGTTACAGGGATGGGAGTATTATAAGCTTATACACCTCAAAACCTGATTGTACCGGGGAACTCACCAAGGTTGATTTCAGTAATTATTCTACTAAACGAGTTAATGTTTTTGAAGATTTACAGGATTGTCTGTTAGAAGTGAAATCTATTGCGCATTCAGGCAACTCCATTTATCTGGCCTATACTATACCAGGTACTGGTGCCAAGGAAACGCACTATTTTATAAGAACAGTAAATACTAATTCCGAAGAAGTAACTTTTACAGACCTTGAGTTAGACCTTGAACCAAAGCAAATTATCTTTGCGGTCGATAAGGTTTTTATACTTTCACTGGACACAGATGAAGAGGACAAATTTGCACTGGTTGTACTTGATAATAGCGGAATGCCCATCCACGAGATAAATCTGGATTTTGATGCCCAGAAAATATTCAAAACTGTTGATAATAATATTATGGTGAGCTATCCGGATCTGCATCTGCTAATCAACAGTAATTCTATGGGTATAACAGAGACAGTGAGGTATAATGAAGGAAAGGAACCTAAATTTGGCTATACAGACGTTTCCTTTTTTGATAATACAGGAAATTTATATTATCCTATGCCCACAGATTTGGACGAAACCGACTATCCAAATATTCCCGGGGTCTATGATTTTTCTACAAATACCGCGGTACTCTATTTCTATGAAAACTTCCTTACGGAAACCGAGAGGGAGTTTGAATTTGAAATAGGAGATACCAGTATGGTATCCTATGACACTGCCAATAATCTGATCCTGATTGGATATCAGAAATCTGATGACCCCAATAAAGGTGGACTTTTAAGAATCAGGCCGATACCAGAACCGGCCTTCATAGATAATATTGACCTGGATGGAGTACCTATGGAAATTTTTGTGAATTAATAGGATCCGATACACAAACCATAACTGCTGCACTTAAATCTCGAAAAGACTTAGTCTGATTCAATATTTCTTTTACTTAAGGTACTTGCTCCTCCAAATTGCCGGATTAAAATTTTTGCCCAATGCGAAGCCATAAAAGATGACAACAGAGGCAATGCATTTGAACATAAAGAAGAAAATTATCCAAAATTCCGCTGTAGAATTATTCCTGGAAAAAAGGCCGTTTGGCACCAGTAGTGTAGTAATATAACTCACAAAAACTACTAAAAGGATTAAATTAACTATATTTTTAAATGGCCATACCAGCATTTTGCGAAGCGGATGTAAATCCCTTCCCCATTTATGTATCAGATAGTAATACTCATTACCAATAGGCGCAAATAACAGCGGATCATCTTTATCCTTTAATTTAAAGAGCTTAGATGGTGCGATAATCTTATATCCCTGAATTTCGAATCCATGAAGTTCTTCTAATTTCTTTATCCTGCTTATTGCTTCTGCCGGAATTTCGCTTTTAAAAAATGAAACACTTAGAAAACGCAGCCGATAGTCTATGCAAATCTTCTTTATTTGATCAATATGAAAGATGTTATTTGACTCGAGCAGATCAATATTAAAAGCATTGACAATTGCGTTGGAATCTCTTGATATGTTCTGTTGTATACGCTTTTCGTGTTCCTCGTCGCAGTTTAGGAACGCATAGACATTTGCGAGTATGTCCTGTTCAGTAACAGTTGAGTCTCGAATCTTTTCAAGTTTGTCGGCGATATTGGTTCTTTTTAAGAACATATTTTTTCAAAGCATTTACTCAAAAATAGTGATTGATGATTTTCAAATCAATTCCGGACTCACAAATTATTTTGTTAATGTTTTGTTAATTTCTATGAACTGCACAGTGGGTCCAATGTATATCTATTGCTATATTGTATATTGTCGATATAATAATACCGTTCATCGATAGTTTATTAATAGTATACATACCCCACCCCAATGAAGTACTTAAGAGCCCCCATTTATTTTTTAGCCTTTATTTGCGTTTATAATTCGTCTGCACAGGCAGCTAAAGCAGAGTTAGACAGGTCTGTTGTTGATAATACCATTATTGAAAGTACTGAAGGGTCTGAGAATCACAAAACGCTTTTGGCGGCTGTAAGAGCAGCAGATTTAGAAGAGACCCTGGAGAGTGACGGCCCGTTTACCGTATTTGCTCCTTCGGATATTGCTTTTAAGAAATTATCCAGTGAAAAGATCGCTGAACTATTACTCCCGGAGAATAAAAAGGAATTAAAATCAGTTCTTTCCTATCATATTGTAGCAGGTAAACTTACAGCTTCTAAAATTTTAAAGGCCATGTGCAGAGGTGCCGGTGCTGCAAGTTTCACGACAATTCAAGGAGATGAAATAAGGGCCACAATGGATGGTATAGACATTGTATTAACAGATTGTTATGGGAATTCTGCAAGAATAACTACTGCCGACGCCAATCAATGCAACGGAGTAATACATGTCATTGATAGCGTAATTATGCCAAAACAGATTTAGGGTTTAACGGAGTTCTGCTCCCAGATCCTTTTCGTAACGATCCTTTAACTTCTTCATTATCTTATCTATTTGTTTATCTGTCAGGGTTTTATTTTCGTCCTGCAGCGTATAGCTAATGGCATAGGACTTTTTACCTTTAGGTAAATTTTTACCTGTATAAACATCAAATAAGTTGACATCCTTAAGTAGTTTTTTCTCTGTTTGATAAGCAATTTCGTGCACCTGCTTAAAGGTAATTTCATCAGCCAAAAGCAATGCAAAATCGCGCTTTACTTCAGGATATTTTGAAATAGGCTTAAACACAATTGTGTGCTTCCCGGCTTTTTCAACAAGTTTATCCCAGTTAAAATCAGCGTACAGGATTTCTTGTTTAATATCAAAATGGTGAAGTAACTTTTGGTTTACGACGCCGTAACTTACAAGTGGTTCTTTCCCGGAGAAGAGTGTGATTCCTTCAGAAAAATACGGGTCTTCAACAGGGGAGGAGGTGATGCCGGATAAACCCAATCTGTTTATGATCAACTCCACTACCGACTTTAAATAATAAAAATCTGTTTCGCGTTTCACTGTGGTCCAACTATCTCTATACCTGTCGCCGGTAATGAGGATAGACAGGTGTTGGACCTCCAGATTACTGTTCCCTTGTTTGCTATAGGTCTTGCCAAATTCGAAAAACTTAAGTCGGGATTTTTTTCTGTTAATATTATAGGAAATAGCTTCCAGGCCAGTGAATATCATCGATTCCCTGAGTGCTGAAAGCTCGTTGCTCAATGGGTTTAAAACAGTCACAGTATTATTTTCACCATCGGCATTGAGTAAATTTGAATAGTCGGGACTACTAAGGCTATTGCCCAGTATCTCATAATAACCCTGGGCAGCAAGAACGTCTCCGATAATATGTTGTAGTTTGTGATCTTCGTGTCTTGAAGAACTCGCTACAGAAGCATTTAACTTATGGCCAAAACCGATGTTATTATAGCCATAGACCCTGAGAATTTCTTCAATTACATCCACCTCTCGCTGAACATCGGTCCGGTAAAAAGGTATTTCGAGTCCTAATCCGGATTCTGTGACGCTTTTTGCCTGAATATCCAGAGAGGCTAAAATTGTTTTGATGGTATCTCGTTCTATTTTCTGACCAATTAGCTTATCGACCTTCTCGAAAGACAAAAATACCTGATAATTCTCCTTCTTCTTGGGATAAAGATCCACAATATCGGAGGTGATATCACCACCTGTTAGTTCTTTTATTAACAGTGCAGCACGCCTTAAGCTATACTCAACATTATTTATATCAATTCCTCTTTCAAACCTGAAGGACGCATCGGTATTTAATGAATGTCTTTTGGCCGTTTTCCGAATAGAAACCGAATCAAAAAAAGCACTTTCAAGGAAAATCGCTTTTGTACTCTCCGTAACCCCGGTATTTATGCCTCCAAATACGCCTGCGATACACATGGGTTTCTCGGCATCACAGATCATAAGATCATCTTCGTGCAGTTCCCTTTCAATACCATCCAAAGTCATAAATTTAGTACCTGCGGGAAGTGTTTTTACAGTTATTTTTTTACCAAATATTCTATCGGCATCAAAGGCATGTAGTGGTTGCCCTAGTTCGTGAAGTACATAATTGGTAGCATCTACCACGTTGTTTATTGGTTTAAGACCAATTGCCTTTAGCCTGTTTTTTAACCAGTCTGGCGATGGCTGAACTATCAGGTTACTTATTGTAACTCCACAATATCTGGGTGCCTGATCGTTGTTTTCAACTTCCACTTCTATTCTGAGTGACCTGTTCAAAACATTGAAATTACTTATAGACGGAGTAATCAACTCCATAAGAATCTCTTTCTGTTTGAGGCCGGCTCGCAGATCCCTGGCTACACCAAAATGGCTCATAGCATCCGATCTGTTTGGGGTTAATCCTATTTCAAATACTTCATCTTTCTCTAATTCGAATACTTCAGAACAGGGGATTCCGGGCTGTAGACTTTCTTCGAGTATTATAATGCCGTCATGACTGTCACCCAGCCCTAATTCGTCTTCAGCACAAATCATACCATGGCTTAATTCTCCCCGTATCTTACCTTTCTTAATGGTAAATGGCTCTCCCTCTGTTGGGTGCAAGGTTGTGCCAATAGTAGCAACTGCAACCTTTTGCCCTTTGGCGACATTTGGTGCACCACAAACAATTTGCAAAGGCTCTTGCTCTCCTATATTTACTGAGGTCAGTTTTAATTTGTCGGCATTTGGATGTTTTACACAACTTATTACTTCTCCAACTACAACACCAGCTAAGCTGCCAACAATAGATTCAAAAGGAGTTACTGCTTCAACTTCCAGGCCGAGATCGGTTAAAAGTTCAGCTGTCTTGTCTGACTGCCAATCCAGGTGCAGAAACTGTTTTAACCAGTTATAGGAAATGTTCATTAGTTGATTTTAAAGCCCCAAAGATAAAACAATGCTGTCTTACATTCAATAGGGTATTCACGTAAATACCTCATTTTTTATTGTAAGTTATGCATGGTAATTTCGATATTTGAAGCAGACAGAAAGACTATGGTAAAAAAGATTGTGATAGTATTCATATGTATTGGGTTTTTTGCTTGCGAAATACGCAATACATATGAATTGTCCACAGGTAGTTGGTTGGCTCAATTAGAGGTTATGGAAGGAGAACAATTGCCATTTAATTTTAATCTTGTTAAAAAGGAAGGAAACTATGTAATTGAGGTTCTAAATGCAGATGAAGTCGTAACTATAGATGACATAGAAATTAAACAGGATTCTATTTATCTGAAGATGGCCATTTTTGAGGGTTATATCGCCGCAACCTTCACAAAGGAAACGATTGAGGGTAGTTTTATCAAAGAAAGTCTTGACAGGGTGGTACCTTTTAAAGCCACCTATGGCGAAGCGCCCAGGTTTGCAACAAAGTACACAGCTGCGGAAAATGTTTCCGGTATATGGGAAACCACCTTTAATCCAAATGATGAGGACAGTTATTCTGCAAAAGGGATATTTACCCAGAAACAAAGTATTGTCAAAGGTACATTCCGGACAACGACCGGCGATTATCGTTATCTTCAGGGTGTAGTTGACGGGGATTCTCTCAGACTTTCCACCTTCGATGGGGCTCACGCATTTTTGTTTACCGCCAGGGTAACAGACAGTAGCCTTACCGGCACCTTCTATTCAGGAAATCATTCTAAAGAGAAATTTGTGGCTGTTCGAAATGAGAACTTTGAATTGCCAGATGAAACCTCCCTGACCTTCTTAAACAAAGGTTATGATAAATTGGAATTTAGTTTTCCCAATGAGGCAGGACAACTAATTTCGTTAAGTGATCCGGAATTCAGCGGAAAGACTATCGTTGTACAGATCATGGGTACCTGGTGCCCAAATTGCCTTGATGAAACAAAATTTTTAACCAATTACATCAGGGATAAGAGCAATCCCAATCTAAAGGTAATTGCTCTTGCTTTTGAGTATGCCAGAACCAAGGAGGATGCATTCAGGGGCATACAAAGACTCAGGGATAGGGTAGGGGTAGAATATCCTATTTTATTGGCTCAATACGGCACATCAAATAAATCCAGGGCGAATGAAAAATTACCTATGCTCAATCATGTTTTATCTTATCCAACTACTATTTTTATTGATGGCAAAGGCAATGTGAGAAAAATACATACAGGATTTAATGGTCCGGCCACTGGTGAAAAGTACCAGGAGTTTAAATTGGAGTTTGATAAAATTATAATGGAACTATTGGCAGAAGACTAATGCTTTTACTACTATTATAGTTAGGGAAATAAAAAGACCCCCCGGAAAATAGAAGGTCTTTTTTAGCGACTAAAAATGTAATTAAATGATAGTTGATTTTCCCAACCCAATATTCTCTTTATTAATACTTTCATAATCATCAGAGTCTACAATGTTCCCTGCGATATATTCCCCTACATCATCAGTTCCAAATTTACTTTTCAGATCCAGATCAGGGGTAACAATGTTCTTTTTCATCGATTTATAAATAGCATTGACAACCGCCTGGGTTTCTTCATCAAGCCCAAAATGATCAAGGAGCATTGCGGCTGATAATATTGAGGCAATGGGATTGGCAATATTTTTCCCGGCAGCCTGTGGGTAAGAGCCATGAATGGGTTCAAACATCGCACTGGTTTCACCTACCGAGGCGGATGGTAAGAGACCAATTGAGCCCCCGATAACCCCTCCTACATCAGACAATATATCACCGAACATATTGTCCGATAAGATAATATCAAATTGCCTGGGATTAAGGATTAGTTGCATTGCAGCGTTGTCAACAAACAAGAATTCCAGGTTCACTTCAGGATAACTTTCTCCTATTCTGCGCACTACTTTACGCCATAGTCTGGAAGATTCCAGAACATTGGCCTTATCTACTAAAGTGAGTTTGTTCCGTCTGCTTTTCGCCGCTTTAAACGCAAGATGTGCAATTCTGCTAATTTCTTCTTCTGTATATTCACAAAGATCCGAAGCCCTGCTGCCGTCCTGGCTTAACTTTTTCTCGCCAAAATAGATGCCAGCTGTTAGTTCCCTGTAAATGATAAAATCGGTGCCTCTTATGATTTTTTCCCTAAGAGGAGATTTTTTGATAATAGTAGGGAATACCTTAACGGGTCTGATATTGCTAAATAGATCCAATTCTTTGCGCAATCGCAAAAGTCCCTGTTCCGGACGTACTTTCGCATCCGGATCATTGTCATATTTCGGATCTCCTATTGCACCGAATAAGATAGCATCTGAATTCCTGCAAAGGGCCAGAGTTTCTTCAGGTAATGGATCCCCTTTGGCAGTTATGGCACTTGCACCAACCAATGCCTTTTTAAATGTAAACCGATGTCCAAAGGTCTCCTCAACAGCCTGCAGGCATTTTACAGCCTGTGCAGTAACTTCCGGGCCTATACCATCACCAGGTAGCAATGCGATCTTTAATTTCATCTATGCGAGGCTTTCCAGATTAATCTCACTTGCTACGATAATTTCGTGGATATCCGCATCTTCAATTTCTTTCTTACGGTCGGCGAATTTTAAAAATTCCTCATAAACCCTATCCAATTGAAGTTTGGTGAGCTCGTATCCTATATTTTTTGCTCTGTATGCCAGTGCCGCCCTACCACTTCGGGCTGTAAGCACTATTGATGACTTATTAACTCCAACATCTTCCGGATCTATGATCTCATAAGTTTCTCTTTTTTTAATAACACCATCCTGATGAATTCCGGAGCTATGCGCAAAAGCATTGGATCCTACTATGGCTTTATTGGGTTGCACGGGCATTCCCATTTTTTGAGACACCATCTGACTGGTACTATAAAGCAATTTGCTATTTATCCTAGTATCCAATTCAAGATTGGGATGTTGTCTTAAAATCATAACTACTTCTTCCAGGGAAGTATTACCGGCACGTTCGCCAATGCCATTTATAGTACATTCTATCTGACGCGCCCCATTTATCACACCTGAAATTGAATTTGCAGTAGCCAACCCAAGATCGTTATGGCAATGACAAGACAGAATAGCCTTGTCTATCCCATTGACATTTTCCTTTAAATACTTCATTTTTGCTCCGTATTCTTCCGGAAGACAGTAACCTGTGGTATCAGGAATATTTAATACCGTGGCACCTGCCTTAATTACCTCCTCACAAACACGTGCGAGAAATTCATTTTCTGTTCGGCCAGCGTCTTCTGCATAAAATTCAACGTCTTCAACAAAGGTCTTGGCGTACTTAACTGCGGCTACTGCCCTCTCAAGAATTTTGTCCCTTGTAGAATTGAATTTGAACTTAATATGTGAATCAGATGTTCCAATACCCGTATGGATTCTGGACCTCTTAGCATATTTGATCGCTTCAGCGGCTACTTCAATATCTTTTTTTACAGATCTTGTAAGACCACAGACCGTTGCATTCTTAACCACCTTTGCTATTTCAGAAACCGAATTAAAATCTCCCGGACTGGAAATTGGAAAGCCTGCTTCTATGATATCTACGCCCAATTCGTCAAGCCTTTCAGCAATAACCAATTTTTGTTTAGTATCTAATTTACAGCCAGGAACCTGTTCCCCATCTCTTAAAGTGGTATCAAAAATGTGTACCTTATCTTTACTCATTATTTTTACATAATTTTAGTCACCATTACGAATATATAGTTAGCATTTCAAAAGCAATCAATACAGACAGATCATTTACAACGTTAATTTACTTTTTGATATAGATAATATTCTGAAATCCAATTGTTTAAATCCAACATTTTACGATGACAACTGCCCATAAAGATGCCTTGTTTGTTTTGGTTAAATCCTTGTCCAAATCGGAAAAACGACAGTTTAAATTGTATGTCGGGCGGCTGGGGGTCAACACAGATGCCAAATTCCTGGCACTCTTCAATCTGATGGACAAAATGAAGAAATACGACGAACGTACTATTCTGGATAGTGGAATTGTCAAAAAAACACAACTCTCTAACCTCAAGGCTCATCTTTACAAACAAATATTGGTTAGCCTTCGTTTGAACCCGGTTAACCAGAACATTCGTGTGCAGATAAGGGAGCAATTAGACTTTGCAACTATACTTTATCAAAAAGGGCTTTACAAACAAAGCCTGAAAATTCTGGATAAAGTTAAGGCAATAGCTATCGAGAATGAGGAGAAAAACATTGCCTATGAAATTGTCGAATTAGAGAAAATAATTGAAACCCAGTTTATTACAAGGAGTATTCCGGATAGAGCCGATGAACTGGCGGTACAGGCAAAGGAGTTGTCCGAGCACAATGTGATGACCAGTAAGCTTTCTAATCTGTCACTTCAACTATACGGGATGATGCTGAAAGTAGGCTATGTGAGGAGTGATGAGGATTATAAAAAAGTGGAAAGATATTTTGAAATGCACCTGCCAGAATATCGGATTGAAGATTTGGGTTTTAGAGAAAAATTATGGCTGTATAAAGCGCATTTATGGTACAGTTTTTTAATTCAGGATTTTCTATCCTGTTATAAGTATTCAAGCAAATGGGTAGACCTGTTCTATGAAAATAAGGAGATGATCTACCTTAATCCCGTTTTCTTTCTGAAAGGAAATCATTATCTGCTTGAGTCATTGTTTTATGTAAAATACAGCTCCCAGTTCAGGGCCTCATTGCAGCAACTTGAGGCTACCATCTCTGATAAAGACTTCCCCAAAAATGACAATATCAGCTCGCTTGTCTTTCTCTATGTAAACGCAAATAAATTAAATCTGCATTTTCTCGAAGGCACATTTGAGAAAGCTCTTTACCTGGTTCGAATTATCGAATATGGTATAGCCAAACACAGAGACAGGATTGACGAGCATCATATTATGGTGCTGTATTATAAGATAGCCTGTCTTTATTTCAGTATTGGTGACAATAAAACCAGTATTCAGTACCTAAAAAAGATCATCAACAACAAAAATCTAAAGATGAGGGAAGACCTTATGTGCTTTGCGAGGGTTTTAAGTTTAGTTGCTCATTATGAGGCGGGAATGGATTATCATTTGGAAATTCAGTTAAAAAGCACCTATAAATTTCTATTGAAAATGAACGATCTCCATGAAGTACAGAAGGAAATGATCAAATTTTTAAGAGGCCTTGGCGATATTTATCCGCATGAACTTAGAAACGAATTTCAGAAGTTGTACGACCAGCTCAAGAAATACGAGGATCATCCTTATGAAAAACGCGCCTTTTTATACCTCGATATCCTCTCCTGGCTCGAGAGTCATTTACAAAATAAACCTGTGGCCCAGATCATAAGGGAAAAAGCCGAGGCTGCTACTCGATAATTACCTCTGGAGCAGCTGACCCAAATTGCTGAATTAAACCGCCGGAAAGTTTCTCAAATTGGTTGTTCCTGGCCATCTCCCGTACTTTTATAGGATCAAAATCCCCATTGAAATATAAGAAAGAACCGTTGATATTATTATTGTTGTAGATCAGGATTTCTTTGACCGAATTACGTTTTTCCCGAATGGAGACGACATTCCTCTTTAATTCATCATTTTTTCTGAAAACTTCGATAAAAGAACTACCGGTTATGTTATTCATCTGAGTATTGAGGAAACGTGTTCTTGCCGGAGTGGCACTTGGAAACTGCATATACCTAAGATCCTTGGTATTACCGACAAGAGTATTCATTTCGGGCGAAATTCCACTAACAAGAGATAACATTACCCGAGGCACACGTATAGCCATAACCTTGTCGTCATTTTTGTGTGCATTGTAAAAATTGTCAATAGAATTGTAGCTGCTGCAGGAGGCAGCTATTATTAAACTCAAAAAAAATAATGTTCTATTAATCATGGTGTAGTGTTTTATAAATTCTAATCTAAATATTTCAAATACCATGCCTTTTTTTACCATGGCCTCACTAGTACCAAAAACATACTAATCTAAGATTACTTTTAGTACAGTACATTAAAAAATGAGTCCCATAAGGAAACAAAAATCATAAAACTGCACGCCAAACTACATCCGGAGGAGGAGGTGCGATTAACTTTACAGCTACTTTGCTGACGGGATGATCAAAGGACAACATTCTTGAATGCAGATGTATACTGCCGTCCTTGTTACTCCTATTAAAACCGTATTTTAAGTCGCCCTTAATAGTACAGCCGATGGCCGCCAATTGTGCCCTTATCTGGTGATGCCTGCCAGTTTCCAGAAGTATTTCCAGGAGATAGTAATGGTCTAGCTTCCTGACGACATTATAGGTCAAAATTGCCTTTTTACTATTTGGAACCTCTTGCTTGTGGGCATAAGATTTATTCTGTTTTGTGTTTCTAACCAGCCAATGGGTTAGTGTGGCGGTATTATGCTCCGGTTTCGATTTTACTACCGCCCAATAAGTTTTAGTAGCCTCTTTAAGGGCAAATATTTTATTTAGTCTGGGCAGGGCTTTTGAAGTACGGGCAAATACGACAATACCAGAAGTAGGGCGGTCTAATCTATGTACAACACCCAGATAAACCGCACCGGGTTTGTCGTACTTTTTTTTTATATACTGTTTTACTATTTCACTCAGGGGCGTATCTCCGGTTTTGTCGCCCTGAACTATATCGCCCGGGCGCTTATTTATTGCTATAAGGTGGTTGTCCTCATGTAATACCAGCAAGTTATCCGGGGTTGAAGTTTGTCTAGAATTCACTGCAGGACTATTATTTGGTATTCATTGATGTTAAGCTGCCAATGCCGAATTAGTACTGTTCTTCATCGCTGGGGAAATCCCGACTTTTAACATCACGAACATAATTAGATATTGCAGCTCCCATTTCCTCGTATAGATTCATATACCGACGTAAGAATCTAGGGTTAAATTCGTGTGTCATACCCAGTAAGTCATGGATGACCAATACCTGTCCGTCTGCGTGTTTTCCTCCCCCAATACTGATGGTTGGGATAGAAATACTCTCAGATACTTCCTTGGTTAGATCTGCAGGTATTTTTTCCAGTACGATGGCAAAACAACCCAATTTCTCTAAGGTCTTTGCATCTTCCATTAATTTTTCTGCTTCGCCCTGGTCTTTGGCCCGTACCGTATATGTTCCAAATTTATAAATAGATTGAGGTGTTAATCCCAAATGACCCATTACAGGGATACCGGCATTTAGAATTCTTTTTACAGATTCTTTTATTTCTACCCCGCCCTCAACTTTAACAGCGTGAGCCCCGCTCTCTTTCATAATTCTAATGGCAGATCTCAGCGCCTCTTTGGGATCACTTTGATAACTCCCAAACGGGATATCTACAACAACTAATGCTCTGTTTACAGCCCGTATCACAGATGAAGCATGATAAATCATTTGATCCAGGGTGATAGGAAGGGTAGTTTCATGACCAGCCATAACATTGCTGGCAGAATCTCCTACCAAAATGACATCTACACTGGCCGCATCAACAATTTTGGCCATGGAATAATCATAAGCGGTTAACATGGAGATTTTCTCACCCTGCTTTTTCATATCCACTAAAGTCTTTACCGTAATCCTTTTGATCTCTTTTTTTGCAGTTGACATGCCCAGCGATTTATTTGGGCTAAATGTAAGGAGTTTTGTTGAGATAGCAGGACAGTTCCAAGCTTGGATTGATTTTCGTTTTTTTAAGTTATTTTTGGACAAACTGAATTAAATGAAAGGATATTTAATTTTAATTCTGCTGTTAGCCGTTGTTTCACTTTCTGCCCAGGGTAGGGCTGAGGAGGCGGTTCAAAAAACAATTGAAACCTTTTTTAAGGGATTTCATACGCAGGATTCAGTTATAATGAAGTCTGCTGTAGGGGAGGATCCAATTCTTCAATCCATTGGAAATGACAAAGACGGCGTTCCAGGTATGAGGTCCGAGAGGTTTGACCGCCTTATTCAATCGATAGTTGCGATCCCGGATTCAATAAATTTTCAGGAAAAAATAACCTCCTACACCATTCAGGTTGATGGGGCAATGGCCAATGCCTGGACGCCATATGAATTCTGGATTAATGATAATTTCAGCCACTGTGGTGTAAATTCTTTTCAGTTATTCAATGACGGACAAGGATGGAAGATCATTTATTTGATAGATACCAGGCGAAAAAAGGACTGTAAATAACATCCGTATCTGACTGCCTTTTTTAAAGCATTAAAATAAATAACGTTATAGAACATACTTATGAAAATAAAAATTACATTATTTGCCGCTATTTCCTTTGCGATCTTTTCTTTACTCCCTGAACCTGTATTAGCGCAGGAAGCAAATCCATTAGAGGGAAGATGGAACCTGACCATTTCGCAAGAGGGGAAAAATTTACCATCCTGGTTAGAGATTCGCCACTCCGGAAACCATACGCTTGTCGGTCGTTTTGTTTACGCATTCGGTAGCGCCAGGCCGGTTGCAGAGCTTAAACTGAAAGATGGAAAATTCAGTTTTGAAATTCCGCCTCAATGGGAACCCGGTGATGCGAATATGAAATTTGAAGGAGCGTTGAAGGAAGATAAATTGGAGGGCAAAATGGTGTACACAAATGGTGAATCTTACAACTGGGAGGCATCCAGGTCACCAGACTTGCCTTATAATGCTAATCCGGTTTGGTCCGAAACAATTTCCCTGTTTAACGGTCAGGATTTGTCGGGATGGAAGGCCATGGGCGAGAATCAATGGCAAGTTGAGGAAGGAATTTTAACAAGTCCAAAATCGGGAGCCAATCTTGTTTCAGAAGAAAAATTTACAGATTTTAAGTTGCATGTGGAATTTCGTTATCCGGAAGGAAGTAACAGTGGAATTTACCTTCGCGGGCGTTACGAAGTTCAGATAGCAGACAATAAAGGATTAGCACCTTCAAACATCTACTTCGGAGGTATATATGGTTTTCTTACTCCAAATGAAATGGTAGCTAAAAAGGCAGGGGAGTGGCAATCCTATGACATTACACTTATCGGTCGCAGAGTAAGTATAGTGGCAAATGGAAAAACCATTATAACAGACCAGATTATCCCGGGAATGACCGGCGGAGCACTCGATAACAATGAAGCTGCACCCGGACCCATTTTAATACAGGGAGATCACGGTGCGGTCGAATTCAGGAAAATAACCATTACACCCATACAAGGGTAAGAGGCTTATACCTGCCAACCCTCTCTATAGGTTCTGCCAACAAATTGGTTGGCTTCTTCCTGATTGGTTATACGCATATTCTCGCCATCCCACAGCAATTTTTTGCGTGCAAAGAATTCCATTTTTCCTTCGGAATCCTCCCTTTGTAACATAAAACTGCGAATAGCAAGGTTACCCATTAAAACAGTTTCTGTCATTGGTCCGGCATAATCAAAGGAAGATGTTAACCCAAGATGTTCTGGGCTGTTAAACCCGGCTTTACAGGCATCTACCCATTTACGTTGATGGCCGTATTCAGGTTCCTTATTGTCCTCAACCTCCGGACCAAACTCTGTTGTTCCATCATTGAGATAAAGCTTGGGCATTATTGGGGAACTGTCATTAATATTAGTTGAAATGATACCTTTATCCCCAATCATCAAAACTCCATTGCTACTATTCTTACCGCCTATATCGTGGTCGGCCGGAATTATATCGGGATGTGAAGGCCTGATTCCTCCATCGCTCCATGTCATTTCTATAGGTGACTTGCTTTTGTCTGTAGCATCAAAATGCAGAGTGATAAATGAAGAAGGCGGACAACCTTCCGGATGATAATCTGCATTCCACATCTGGGTATATACCGATCCTACACTGCATTCTGCATCCGTCGGATATTTTAATCCAAGTGTTCTGAACGGGATGTCTATGAGATGACAGCCAACATCACCCAGCGCACCTGTTCCGTAATCCCACCAGCCCCTCCAATTAAAAGGATGCAGATTGGGCGTAAATTCTCTTGCCGGGGCCGGCCCCAACCACAGATCCCAATAGAGATCTTCGGGCTTCTTGGACGCATCTGGTTCTGGCATGGCATAACCCTGTGGCCATACCGGTCTGTTTGTCCATACCTGTACCTTAGAAATATTACCTATTACACCAGAATTCACCCATTTTTGCACCATACCTAATAGTGGATTGGACCCTCCCTGATTCCCCATCTGACTAACGATCTCCTTGCTGCGCGCCATTTCGGTAAGCATTCTGGCTTCTCTGATATTATGTGTCATCGGTTTTTGAACGTAAACGTGTATTCCCCTTTCCATAGCGAAAGCCGCTGCTGGTCCATGAACATGATCCGGGGTAGAAATTGTAACTGCATCTAACCGCTCTTTTTCCAGCATTACCCGGAAATCATTGTATAATTTCGCCTTTGGGAATTTCTCCACAGACCTTTTGGCCGAGCCCGAAAAATCTACATCACAAAGAGCTACCACTTTTTCTCTTCCTTCAACTGAAGCATTATAGATGTCACTGGCTCCTTTGCCACCAGCGCCTATGGCCGCCAGCCGCAATCGGTCACTTGGTGCTATATATCCAACCCCTCCGAGAACATGTCTTGGAACAATAAAAATTGATGATGCCACTGCACCTTTTTTAAGAAAGGATCTTCTTGAATTGGCTTTTTTAGGCTTGGTAGAATTCTTCATATCTAAAGTTGATTTTAGTACATAATCTAAGCTACTAAAGTTAGTAAAAAAAAGGGATAGTAATTAAAAGGAAGCATTGCGGTACCAGTTTGCAAAAACTCCGGGGAATGGTATTGTCAGCAGTCACTTAAAAATACGCCAACCGCCAGTCCGCCCTCAGACGTTTCCTTGTATTTTGAATTCATATCCTTTGCAGTATCCCACATGGTATCTACCACCTTGTCAAAGGGCACCTTGGTGTTTTTAGGATCGGATTCCAAAGCCAGTTCCGCTGCATTAATGGCTTTTATTGCTCCCATGGAATTGCGTTCTATACAGGGTACCTGTACCAGTCCACCAATAGGATCACAGGTTAGTCCCAGATGATGTTCCATGGCAATTTCCGCCGCTATTAATACTTGTTCCGGACTTCCTCCCAAGAGCTCGGTTAGTGCCGCAGCAGCCATGGCCGAAGAAACTCCAATTTCTGCCTGGCAACCACCCATTGCAGCAGATATGGTTGCTCCCTTTTTAAAGATACTTCCTATTTCTCCGGCGACCAGAAGAAATTTTTTAATGTGTTCAAAATTGGCCTGATGATTCTCAATAACCATATAATACATTAAAACGGCAGGAATTACTCCTGCGCTGCCATTGGTAGGAGCGGTCACTACTCTCCCTAAAGAGGCGTTAACTTCATTTACACTGAGTGCAAAACAACTAACCCATTTAAGTATCTGCCTGAATTTAACCTCAGTTTTTCTTATGGTCTGCATCCAGGCCTCCGGAGAATCATAAGTCAAATCTCCGTTGAGCTTTAGGTGCATGTCGTAAGCGCGTCTGCGAACATTAAGCCCCCCTGGCAAATTACCTTCCGTATGGCATCCGGTAAACATGCATTCGAGCATAGTATTCCATATTCTTTTCAATTCCCTGTCTATTTCAGCATCCGACCTCAAAGCCCTTTCATTTTGCAGGACAATATCGGAAATCGACCCATTTTCCTGCTGACAGTATTTAAGAAGTTCTACCCCTTTTTCCACTGGGAAAGGGAAATTGTTGAACTTAACAATATTGCGTTTGGCATTTTTTCGCTCTTCCACCACTACAAAACCACCGCCAATAGAGTAGTATGTTTTTGTTTTTTTAAGACCGGTATCCAGGGTGGCCTCAAACTTCAGGCCGTTAGCATGGAAGGGTAAAAATTTTCTATGAAAAAGAATGTCAGTTTTATGATCAAATACAAGCGATCTTTCTTTACCAAAGAGTAAAGTCCCACTTTCTTTAATGTTTTGAACAATTTGCTGAATGTGCTCAATCGGAATGTGCTCCGGATCTTCCCCGGACAATCCCAGCATAACAGCGTAATCTGTCGCATGACCCTTGCCTGTTAAGGAGAGCGAACCATACATATGTACCTTTAGGGAATTCACTTTCCGGAATATCCCGTCTGCTCTAAGCTCTGAGATGAATCGCTCTGCAGCACGCCAGGGACCTAATGTATGCGAACTGGAGGGGCCAACTCCTATTTTGAGCATATCAAAAACACTGATACATTCAATACGTTTATCCAAATTACCCATGAAAGTAAAGATAGACATATTGTGCTTTTATAAATTCTTCCAAATAATAAAAACATATTGGAAAAGTTATGATGACAGACGGGAAGGCCCTATTTTAAATGGATAGACGTTAATATTTAAGTATTCAACCTGTCCTGATTAACATATTAATGACATCCTGTCAGTTTTACAGCGTTGGCATGTTGTTTGACATTTACCTAGCGATCATAAAATTGAATGCACTAACATAAAATATAAGAAATGAGCAAAATTATTGGAATAGACTTAGGAACAACCAACTCCTGCGTCTCTGTAATGGAAGGTAACGAGCCCGTGGTAATTCCAAATGCAGAAGGAAAGCGTACAACACCATCTGTTATAGCGTTTGTTGAGGGAGGAGAGATCAAAGTAGGGGATCCGGCTAAAAGACAGGCTGTTACTAATCCACATAAAACCATATATTCCATTAAGCGATTTATGGGGAACAAATTTTCTGAATCCAAGAAAGAAGCAGATAGGGTACCTTATAAAGTGGTTAAAGGAGACAATAACACTCCCAGAGTTGATATTGACGGTAGATTATATACCCCTCAGGAATTGTCTGCAATGATTCTTCAAAAAATGAAGAAAACAGCGGAAGATTATTTAGGCCAGAGTGTAAGCAGCGCGGTGATTACTGTACCTGCTTATTTTAATGATGCTCAGCGTCAGGCTACTAAGGAAGCTGGTGAAATTGCCGGACTAAAAGTAGAACGGATTATCAATGAACCAACAGCGGCGTCTTTGGCTTATGGTCTCGATAAAAAAAGTATCGATCAGAAGATTGTAGTCTTTGATTTCGGTGGGGGAACTCATGACGTGTCAATCCTTGAATTAGGAGACGGAGTTTTTGAGGTTTTATCCACTGATGGTGATACACATTTAGGGGGTGACGACGTAGATCAGAAGATAATAGATTGGCTGGCAGAAGAGTTTAAGAAGGAAGAGGGAATTGATCTGCGCGAAGATGCAATGGCTCTTCAACGTTTAAGAGAAGCCGCTGAAAAGGCTAAAATAGAATTGTCTTCTTCCGCACAGACAGAAATTAATCTGCCATATGTAACTGCAACGGCGTCTGGTCCCAAGCACCTTGTACGCAGTCTTTCGAAGGCAAAATTTGAACAACTAATTGCAGATTTGGTAAAACGTACCATAGAGCCTTGTGAAACAGCACTAAAAGCTGCTGGCTTGTCTAAAAGTGATATTGATGAAATTATTCTGGTTGGAGGATCTACAAGAATCCCTGCTGTACAGGAGGCTGTTGAGAAGTTCTTTGGTAAGAAACCATCCAAGGGTGTAAATCCGGATGAAGTAGTAGCTGTTGGTGCAGCTATTCAGGGCGGCGTACTTACCGGTGATGTGAAGGATGTATTGTTATTAGATGTAACTCCTTTATCTCTCGGAATTGAGACTATGGGTGGAGTACTGACAAAGTTGATAGATGCGAATACCACTATTCCTACTAAGAAGTCTCAGGTATTTTCCACGGCGGCAGACAACCAGCCTTCGGTAGAAATCCATGTTCTTCAGGGAGAAAGACCAATGGCAACAGATAATAAGACCATTGGAAGGTTCCATTTGGATGGGATTCCACCAGCACCGAGGGGAACACCTCAGATAGAAGTGACTTTTGATATAGATGCCAACGGTATTATTAAGGTATCGGCTACTGACAAAGCCACAAATAAAACCCAGGATATCAGGATAGAAGCTTCTTCCGGCCTGACTGAAGAGGAAATTGCAAAGATGAAAGCCGAAGCCGAAGCTAATGCCGAAGCGGATAAGAAAGCCAAAGATACTGCCGACAAATTAAACGAGGCAGATGGAATGATTTTCCAGACAGAGAAGCAATTAACGGAGTTTGGCGATAAATTATCTGATGATAAAAAGAAGCCTATCGAAGATGCATTAGCAGAATTGAAGACGGCGTATGAAAGCAAGGATGTTGAAGTAATAGCCCCGGCTCTTGACAAAATTAATGAAGCCTGGAAAGTAGCATCGGAAGAAATGTACAAAGCTCAGGCAGATGCACAACAGCCAGGAGCTTCTGCCAATGGAGAGGAAACCGCTGCCAATGATGAGGCAAAAGAGGGTGACAATGTGGAAGATGTGGATTTTGAAGAAGTGAAGTAGTACAATTCACTAAATTATAACAAGACCCGCATGTTTTTCGAATCGTGCGGGTCTTTCAATTTAATTAGGCATGCAATTTGTTTAAGGTTATTACGTTATGCTTTAATTTTGACCATATGACGAAAAATTACGCTCAAAATATTTTTTTAACTTTCCTTACAGCAGTTGTGCTGCTGATGCCTGCTGTAATAACCGCTCAGTCTCCAAGAGTTTTTACATTGCAGGATTTTGAACTTATTGGGAAAGTTAGATCATGTGACGTAATTACTGATTACGGCATGGAAACCTTCGAATTTAATGAAGTTGGATTTCTGACAAAATCCATTACCCGATACAACGAACAGGATTATAATATTACTTATTATAAATATCAGGGCAAGGAACTGGCCGAGCGAAGAGATGAGGTGTATAGGGATGGGATTTTTGATAAATCGGTATCCATAGCTCATTTATACGAACTCGATACGACATCCAGGAAAAAAATCACTGAAAATATAATTTCTTATGATCAGGATTTTCTGGATAAATATGAATATCAGTTCGATATTGAACATAGGTTGGTTAAGGTGATAAGATCTAACAATGAAGGATTGGATGAAACGCTAATAGAGTATACCAATTATAAAGGGGAAAATACCATAAGCCACTACCTGAATGGCGTAATTCATAAATCGGTGCGCACCTCCTTTAAAAAGATAAGGAATAGCAAGAAGCAAAAAGTAGAACTTATTAAGGAATACCTGGAAGGCCTGCCTGTAAAAGCGACAGAAAATATATACGATGCTCAGGACAGGATAATTTTTAAACAGGACTTTACTTATGACACTCAAAAAAAGTCGTTTGCAGCAGATAAGTTGATCAGCTATAACTACGATGATATGGGCAGGTTAATAGCCGAAATGTCAGAAGCAGATGGCAAGACAGAAGAGAGAGGATATATTTATCAATTTGATAACGGGGATTCTGGCAACTGGGTAAAGAAGATTGTTACTCCGGAGAATAGCTTTACCACCAGAAAAATTGCATATTATCAGGATGAAACTTTGGAAGAAAATTAGTTGAAATAGAATTCAAGGTTTTGTTATGCGTCAATTTGGTTCCATCTGTTCCAAAAGATCCCAAAGGTTTCCATATAAATCTTTGAAAACAACGACGGTTCCATAGTCTTCATTTCGTGGCTCTTCAATGAATATGACACCTTTCTTTTTCAGGAGTATATAATCTCTCCAGAAATCGTCGGTATATAGAAACAGGAAGACCCGACCTCCACTCTGATCGCCTATAGCTACTAGTTGCCTGGGATTTTCTGCTTTGGACAACAACAGAGCAGCGGAATTTTTACCGATTGGTCTTACCACTACCCAGCGTTTACTATCAGTAAGCCTGGTATCCTCCATAAGTTCAAAGCCAAGTTTTTCCGTATAGTATTTAATGGCTTCATCGTAGTCTCTGACCAGTAGCGAAAGGAGGGCGATATACTGATTCATCTGGCCTGCCATTCTTGTTTCATAATACCATAACAACAAGTATCTCTTTTATGTCCGTCCAATAAATACACATTTGCTCTCAGGGTACCTTCGAGTATAGCGCCAAGCTTTTCAACAGCCTTTCTTGAACGAATATTACGTTGGTCAACTCTGAATTCTACTTTTTCAAAACCCATCGCACCAAACACATGATTTAGCATTAATAATTTTATCTGATCATTCAGCCCACTTCCCTGAAAATCCCGTCCAATCCAGGTAGATCCAATATGTAACACCTTATTTTTCCAATCAATATTCATATAACGGGTACATCCGGCGTATTTCTGACTTTTTTTATCATAAATGATAAATGGAATTGACCGTTTATTTTGTTGTTGCTCAAGTGCTTTTTCTACATATTTTTTAAAGTCTTCCTTTGACTCGATAGCTGAAGGGGAATATTGTACCAGTTTGGGTTCTGCCGCCACGGCAAATAGATGATGATAATTATCCAGCGTTAAAGGAATCAATTTGGCTAATTCATTTTCAAGAACAAAAGTTGTTCCGCTCATACCAGTTCGTTGATTAATGCTTTCTTAATTTCGTGTTTACCTGCAAATGTAATCAGCTCAGCCCTTCCTGGAAAAAGCGATTCAATTTTTAGTTTTTCAAGCTGCATTCGTTCAGGAGTTAAATATTCATCGGCATCGCCTACAATGACTTTTAGTTTAGTAGTTTTGGCCAGAAAGGCGAAATCGTTAAATTTAAGTTCAACCGGAATTCCTCCGGCATAAAGTACCATTTGATTACAGTTAATTTTACTTCTCGCCACCCAGCGCATGGCAACAGATACGCCTTGTGAGAATCCAAGAATAACCAGATTACAATGCTCGGGGACAGATTCTTTTTTATATATATTATCCAAATAGTTGAGCACATTGCCCATAGCTATATGCGTGGTGTCCTTAGTGAGCCAGCTCGCACCAACATGTTTGTATTCATTATTCAGGTAGTATTTGGAAGGAGCCTGAGGGGCAATAATGTAATTTTCATCCGCAGCCAGCTCATCAAAATATTTAAGAAAATATCGGCTTAAATATCCAATACCATGAAACACCATCCAAACATTTTTTGTTTTGTCAGATAGTTCGTTTAAGGTAGAATAACTGTTATTACTCTCATAGGCAATTAAATTTTCTTTAGTATTCATAAATCAAATATAATGTAATAGCTGAAGTTATGCCCGAATGCGTAATTTTGCCAAAAACTCAGGTAAATGAATGAATACAAGGAAAAGATTCTCAAAGTCTGTAATGAAATCAGAGCTAATACGCTCATGGAAACCCTGGATATTGAATTCATAGATGTTGGGGAAAATTATTTGGTGGCAAAGATGCCCGTGAACTCTAAGGTGCATCAGCCCGATGGAGTCTTACATGGTGGTGCTACGGTGGCATTGGCAGAAAGTGTGGGCAGTGCAGCATCTTATGTATTTCTCGACGGACAAAAATTTTATGTTCGCGGCATAGAGGTAGCTGCGAATCATGTTAAGAGTATTAAAGAAGGATTTATTTTTGCCAAGGCCATTATTCTTCATAAGGGAAGAACTACCCAGCTTTGGGAAATAAAGGTAACTGACGAAAAAGACCAGCTAATATCCCTCTGTAAATTGACCACTATTGCGTTACCAAGAGAATAAAATGTTTTCGGATCTCATTAAAAAGGCCGAAACACATTACCAAAATGGCCTGCCATTTGTTTTGTACAGGAAACCTGGGGACGAAAATGTCCTGGGAATATTTCAGAATAATACGCAGTTAAATACCACTTCTGATTACAAGAGTTCTGGTTTTGTTTTTGCCCCATTTGATAATCAGGGCAAAACTATTCTATTACTGGCAGACGAGATGATTACTGCCACCTATATCGTAGCTGATGAAAGGAAAAGAACATATCAACTCACCTATCCAGGAGAATTGGAAAGGAAGAAGCACCTGGATCTTATAGGCAGGGCCATAAATCAAATTAATACGGGTCACCTAAAGAAGGTAGTACTTTCCAGAAAAACAGCATTCGATACAATAGTAAAACCACTGTCAGTATTTCAGGAAATACTCGCGCTCTATTCCGGGGCGCTTTGCTACCTCTGGTATCATCCGGGAGTGGGACTTTGGGCTGGTGCAAGTCCGGAAATATTCCTGAATATTGCCGATGATAGTTTAACCACAATGGCCCTGGCCGGGACCCAAAAGTCAATAGACGATTCACCACCGGTTTGGGGAAGTAAGGAAGTTGAAGAACAAGCCATGGTTACTTCATTTATCCTTGATGCGATTAGAGACAAGGTCAGTAATCTTAGTTCCACAGAGGTGGTTTCGGTAAGGGCGGGCAATTTATGGCATCTGAAAACAACAATTACGGCCAATATGAAGGGAACTTCATTAAAAACCATAGTCAATGCCCTTCATCCAACACCAGCAGTTTGCGGACTTCCTTTAAAAGAAGCACAAAAGTTCTTAAGTCAATACGAAGAATATGACAGAGAGTACTATACCGGGTTTTTAGGAGAATTAAATTTAGGTAAAAACAGTAATTCGCAACTATATGTAAACCTCCGTTGTATGCAGATTCGGGATACCAGCGTCATTTTATATATTGGCGGCGGGATCACCAGAGACTCTGTCCCGGAAAATGAGTGGCAGGAGACTCTGGATAAAACCGGAATCATGGCCAGGGCATTATTTAATTCTAATGAATGATTGGTAGGCTAAGGGTTCCGTTGTATTTTTGTATAGCGTATGAAGTATTCCAGTATTCCCTCTGCTCAGGCAGTTATTTTTCATTGTAAATCGAGAGGGATTAAAGACATCGTTATTTCTCCAGGTTCAAGGAATGCCCCGTTGACCATTGGCTTTACCGAGGATGAATTTTTTAACTGTTATAGCATTGTCGATGAAAGATGTGCCGCTTTTTTTGCGTTGGGCATTTCCCAACAGATAAGATTACCGGTGGCACTTGTTTGTACTTCGGGAAGTGCATTACTCAATTATTACCCTGCGATTGCAGAGGCGTATTACAGCGATATTCCTCTGGTCGTGATATCGGCAGACAGACCTCACTATAAAATAGACATTGGTGACGGGCAAACTATTCGGCAAGAGAATGTCTTTAAGAATCATATAGGATATTCCGCAAACCTTAAACTGGATCCGGTGTGCAACCTGGCACCTCGAGAAGATAGCAGCCTTAGCCCTAAGGATGTACAGGAATTCAATGATGGCAAATTAAATACAGCTCTGCGAATTGCGTTGGCGAACAAGACAGCTGTTCATATTAATGTTCCTTTTGAGGAACCATTATATGATACCCTTGACAGGGCTTCGGTTAACCCGAGAATAGAGTTGTTAAGTGAATCAATAGAAAAGGCTCCGGATGATATACAGAAGTTTAAAGAGATCTGGGAAACATCTAACAAAAAAATGGTCCTGGTTGGAACACTTCAACCCGAACAAATAGACCGGCAATTCCTGACAAGCCTGGCTAATGATAATTCGGTTTTGGTATTTACAGAAACCACCTCCAATCTTCATCACCCAAATTTTTTCCCAAGTATTGATAGCATTATCGCCCCAATAGAAAGGAAAGTAGATAAGGATGATCATTTTAAGGCCTTGCAACCCCGCTTGTTGCTGACATTCGGAGGAATGATAATTTCAAAAAAAATAAAAGCGTTTTTAAGAAATTACCCTCCGGAACATCATTGGCATGTAGATTCAAAAAAGGCTTTTAACACTTTTTTTTGCTTGAAACATCATTTTAAAATGAGTGCCAATTCCTTTTTAAAGAAATTTTTAAATCAATCCCTAAAAGTTGAGAGTAATTATTACCGACATTGGAGCAATATAAAAGCCGAATATATATCGCGACGTGAACGTTATTTAAAGGGAATACCGTTCTCAGATATGTTGGCTTTTAATACTGTCCTGAAATCGATACCCAAAGGTTATCAGTTGCAGCTGGCCAATAGTTCAACTGTAAGATACGCTCAACTTTTTGATGTACACCCTTCCTTGTCTGTATTTAGTAACAGGGGAACCAGCGGAATAGACGGGAGTACTTCAACTGCTGCCGGAGCGTCCTTATACACTTCGTCTCCAACACTCTTGCTCACTGGCGATCTTAGTTTTTTTTATGATAGTAACGGACTCTGGAATAATTACATCCGGCCCGATTTCAGGATAATAGTCGTCAATAATGGTGGTGGTGGAATTTTTAGAATTTTACCAGGGAGAGCCGGCACGGCCAATTTTGAAAAGTACTTTGAAACCGTGCAGGATCTTAAGATTGAAAGCTTGTGTTCACTTTTTGGTTTGGAATACAGCAGGGCAGATGACATTGAAAATCTCAGCATTAAACTGTCTCAATTTTACATGGGGTCTTTAGGTCCAAAACTATTGGAAATCAGGACGCCAAGAGCTGTAAATGACGAAATTTTGCTTAATTATTTTGATTTTATATCTTAGAAGATTATTAACTATAAAATAAAGAACACTACCATTATGAGCAGTAAAAGAGATGATTTAATTACGCAGTATGCAGCACACATCAGAGAAAAATTTGACGAGTCGCCAAACATGGAATTATTGACTAAAGTCACTATGGGATTGGGGCCGGCAATTTACAATTTGGATGCGTCTAAAGTATCAGGGACAGATGAGTCCGAATTACAGACGGTAAAGAACAATTTCCTGATTAAAAAATTAGGGTTGTCTGATAACCCGGGACTTATGGAAGGAATTAAAAGTGTTATGAATACATATGGCGTTTCTGAAAGAAATAAGCATCGTGCTGTGGTGTACTATATGTTGGCCAGGCATTTTAATAAAGAGTCGGCATATAACTAGTCTCTTATTTAAGTATTGTGGCCCTGAAATTGAAAATATTTGATTTCAGGGCTTTTCATTTTCACTAGTCCGGGTATTAGATTAGATGCTGCTTCACTCGATCCCCAGGAAAAGGTCATGGCAAATATTAAATTTACAATTGCAGCTATATGGTGTACCTTTGATTTATGATAGAACTTGGCAACTACAACACCCTTAAAATTCTTCGGGGAACCAGAGTAGGATTATTCCTTGGCGACGACGATGTGGATGATTTGCTTCTACCGGTAAAATACTCCCCAAAAGATTTTGAAATAGGGGATGAGATCCGTGTATTTTGTTATCTGGATCATGAAGAAAGGCCAATTGCCACCACCCTGGATCCTTTTATAAAAAGAAATGATTTTGGTTTTCTAAGAGTCGCTGAGGTCAACGACTATGGCGCGTTTATGGACTGGGGTTTAGAAAAGCACCTATTAGTACCGTTCAGGGAGCAGCGTACAAGAATGATCCCGGGAGAATGGTATGTCGTTCATTGCTATCTGGATGAGAAATCTTTTCGGTTAGCGGCCTCCGCGAGATTAAACAAATTTTTAAGTAAAGAAATACCCGAATTTCGTGTTAATGAAGAAGTACCGCTATTAGTGAGCAGAAAATCGGACCTGGGCTGGGACGTTATTGTGAACAACCAATATAAGGGTCTTGTTTTTAAAAGTGAAGTATTCCGGGAACTTCGGGTTGGTGATGTGCTCAAAGGTTATATAAAGAAAATAAGGACAGATGGGAAGTTAGATATTACGCTGCAACCAATAGGTCTGGTTAAGCTCGATCCTGCTGCAGAACTCATATTCAATGAGTTGAACGCCCAGGGAGGAGTCTTAAAAATACATGATAAATCGTCTCCTCAGGATATTATGGCGATGTTTCAAATGAGTAAGAAGACTTTTAAACGAGCTATAGGAAGTCTTTATAAAGCAAGAAAAATTGAAATAAAGGAAGACGGTATTTATAAGATTTAAACACATTTGATAACCTCTTGCAAAAAGCATATTTTTGCAACAATTAGTTATATTTTGCGGATCATTGGGATTTTAAGTACATTTATGTCCTAAGACCCCTAAACCTAAAAGACATATGCCATTTATTGAAGAAAGCGATTTGCTCGAATTGCATAAAGATATAGATAAAGCGCAAATTATTAATGAGCGTTTATTAGATCAAATAAAATTTAAGAATAAAGAGCTTAAGAGGAGTAAAATACAACGGAATATTCTTGCTGGTTTTACCACACTTTTTCTCATAGGCACCCTGGCGATATTTTCCTTTACAGCAGGGTTAAGTAGTTCACAAAGTTTAGACAATCAGAATTTACTTGTTTCAATAGATAGTCTTGACGCCGTTAAGACGCGTATTAATAATCTTAGTCAGCAAAATGAGGAGTTGAGCCTTGTTAAGGAATTTTACCTGGCGAAAAACTTTTTGGAAAAAGAAAAAATTTATTCCGTACAAATTAAATCGTTTGTTGACAATAACGTAACCCTCGCTTCAGAAGCATTAACCAATACAATGTTCGTGAAGACCAATCCATTTTATTCTTATTCTTTAGGAAATTTTGGCACCCTGCAGGAGGCTCAGAAATTTAGAAAAGAATTGGTTGACATGGGATTTAAGGATGCTTTTGTAGCATCTTATAAAGACGGTAAACGATTGAAAATTGAAGACCCCTATTAATTTTGTCCGGCATTAGAGCCTGGCTAAGTGCGGCCAGATTACGAACACTTCCACTTTCTGTTTCAGGAATTCTTGTTGGTACGGCAATGGCCAACCATCAAGGGTATTTTAATTATGTTGTGCTAATTCTTGCGCTTTTTACCACAATAGGATTTCAAATTACTTCCAATTTTGCCAATGACTATGGTGACGGGGTAAAAGGCACCGATAATGAAGACAGGATAGGGCCAGCTAGAGCTTTACAAAGTGGGATACTTAGCAGAAGACAATTAAAGAGAGGTATTTATACCTCAATTTTAATCAATCTCGTTTTGGTAATGTCGCTGTTATTTGCAGCGTTTGGAACAGAACATCCGGCATATATTTTTGTGTTTGTGATTTTGGGAGCCGCCAGTATATGGGCAGCTGTCAGATACACTGTGGGCGATGGAGCTTATGGCTATAAAGGTCTGGGAGATCTATTTGTTTTTATATTTTTTGGTCTTTTGGCAGTCCTGGGGTCCATGTTCCTCTATACCAGATTTTTGGATTATATGGCGGTATTACCTGCAATAACCATTGGGCTCTTAAGTGTTGCGGTACTCAATTTAAATAACCTCAGGGACTATCATTCTGACAAAAAAGCAAATAAAATAACACTGATTGTGAAGTTGGGATTGGAGCATGGGAAAATATATCATTACGGCCTTTTGATTGCCTCTTTTATCTGTTTATTATGTTATGTTTTAACCGAATTTGGTTCCTGGAAGAACGCACTTTGTATGATAGCATATCTCCCAATTTTAGTGCATTTTAGAACAGTATACACCATTAAAAAGGCTGTTTTATTTGATCCTGAACTTAAGAAATTAGCGCTTAGCACATTCCTGCTAGCCTTGCTCTTTTATATAGGTTACAATAATTTTTTGTAAATTTGATGGGATACAACCACCTAAACCACACCCGCTTTGGAACAACCTATCAGGATTCTTATCGTAGAAGATAATGTTATAATTGCTGATGACATGCAATCCATGCTCGAAGAAATTGGCTATGAGATTGTGGACAATGTCATTGTGTACGAACAGGCCGAAGAAGTATTAAAGAACAATCAGGTAGACCTGGTACTGATAGACATTATTCTTGCTTCTGACAAAACAGGCATTGATTTAGGGAAGCATATTCGGGAAAACTATAACATTCCCTTTATTTTTGTTACTTCCAATTCTGACAGAGCAACAGTTGAAAATGCGAAAACAGTAAAACCAAACGGGTATTTGGTCAAGCCATTTGAACAACAGGATCTTTACACCTCAATAGAAATTGCACTATCCAATTTTGATTATTCTGAAAAATCCGCAGCGGGGCAATCCGCCGGAGCGGGTGAGGAAAAGATCGTTTCCAATTCGGTTTTAAAAGATTCCATTTTTGTAAAAAAACAACATCTATATTATCGAATACAATTTGGAGATATTCAATTTATCAAAGCCGATAATGTGTATCTTGAAGTAAACACAATAGACAAAAAATTCCTGGTCCGTTCTCCCTTAAAAGATTACCTGGAGAAGTTGCCTAAAAATAAATTTTATAGAGCGCATAAATCTTATATAGTTAATGTAGATCATATTGATGCCATAAACTCCAAGGATATTATGATAAATAATACCTTAATCCCTATTTCTAAGGATTTTAAAGAGTTTATAATTTCCGCCATGAATTCATAAAACGGCCCGCTTCGCACTATAGATGTTAGCCCGTACCACAGCTGATTTCAGGGTCTGATATTCCCAAAAGTTTAGTTAACCACAATTTTTACCCTATACACAACAATTTATTGTAGGGACATTTCTTGTATACTACTTTGGCACTATAATTAAAGAGATTAAATTTTTTCATTTTCATATAGTGTTCTCGTAAAAGAGTCCTGTCAAAACTGATGGGGCTCTTTTTAGTTTTATCAGTTTTGAATTCTGCTTTCAGAAGCAAAAACAAAACAGACAATTGCCCGGGCTGGTAAATTCCATGAAAGGTCAAAATAATCGACGAAATGCACTTCATTTCACATAATCGTGCTTTCACAACAGATTTTGGCACTTACACAACAATATTCACAATACCACTTTCCTACTCACTACTTTTGAGGCAACCCATATCTTACCTTTTTTTTAAACGGATAACCAAGAGTTGAATGTCAGTTTATTGCAAGACACAGTGCCAAAAATTGGATATGGTCAGCATTAATATGACAGTTTCCAGGAAGAACACTAGAACCTCCGAAATTGTATTGGTAATATTGGTATTACGGCCTTTCTGTTATTCGGAAATAAGGTTAGCCGTGCGAATTTTTGTTGTTCACCACATAATAATTTCAATTAACAACAATTGGGATTCGTTACCGTTTAATAAGTGCAGGTAAAACCATGGTAACCTCTTGAGTTTTATTCAGGCAAAAACCAACAATTGAAAATGAACAAATAGATTTTTTGGCGTGTTATGGCAAAGTCGCTTGGCAAATTTATATACTTATTTTTTCTTCTAACTGCTACTGTTTCAGTCGCTCAGGATCTTGAGGACGCAGAACAGAATCTCTTGCGCGTTTTTAAAAATGCCTATAGTTCATCAGAGAAATTTGATTTCTTTTTTACAACAGTTAATCGGTATAACGAAAATTCTGCCTATGATTGGCTCGATGAGGTAAACAGATTATTGCTCAATGCTGAAAATGAGGAGAATAACCTGGATATTCATAATTATAAACTTATGCAGGCTCAAATTTATTTTGACCTGGGGGATTATGAAAAAAGTATTGCAATATCTAACGATCTGTATGCCACTAAAAGCCTGTTAGACCTTCCCACAAAAGAAGTCCTGTTAGACCTTATTGATAACAATTACGCACAGCTCGAATTTTACGATAAGCAGGTAGAGATCAGGCAGGAAAAGAGAGATTTAGGGCTTACGGACAACATTACTTTTTACGATATCTACTCTAATCTGGGACTGCACAGAGAGGCCTTGACCGACTATATCAATGAAATGGTAAAGATATTAGACGAAGGAGATCTCTTTGGTCAGGGAGCCTATAACAACAACATTGGAAAATTTCTGTTGTTAGATGGATCTTCATCTGTTGCTCTTACCAGTTTTAAGAAGGCCAAGGGCTATATCGATATATATTTAAACGATATGACCCAGGTCAAAACAGAAAAAAATATTACAGATGCCAATCTGCTTAGAGGCATTATTGAAGGGAATGTTGGCCTGGCCCATATACAATTGCGTAAGTATGAAGAAGCCTTACCGTATTTGGAAAACGGGATAGGAATTATTCGTGAGCATAAAATAGGCATTTATTCTATTGACGTTATTGAATTCACCCTGGCGCTTTCAGAATGCCATTTAAGACTCGAGAATATCGAAAAGGCCAAAGAGTACCTGGATACGAAGTTCAATTTGGTCAAGACAGACCATATATTCAAAAGGAACAGATTGCTGGCGATGTATTACGACAAGAGTGAAGATTATAAGAATGCAACCTTCTTTCTTCAAAAAAACATGCGCATTAATGATTCTATTAATAAATCGAATAACTCTCTAAAAAAACAACAGCTTGCAACCATTGTCGCGCAATTTGCTATGGAAGATATCAGGGAATCTCGCGACAAAATCCAAGTGGCAATGGAATTGCAAGAGAGTGAAATGCAGGCCAAGGATGAAAGAATTAACCTGGTGTTTATATCGCTTATTTTTACACTTCTGGGTTTTGCCGGGTTGGTATATGCCTACCTGAAGAGTATTAAGAACCAACGCCTTATAGCCGAGCAGAAGCACATTATTGAAAACGCTTTGGTAGAGAAAGATTCCCTGCTAAAAGAAATTCACCACAGAGTAAAGAACAACCTTCAAATGGTTTCCAGTCTCCTTAGCCTGCAAACTAAAAATACCCGTAGTAAGGCGGCTATTGAAGCACTGGAGGAAGGTAAAACCAGGGTGAAGGCCATGGCTTTGATTCACCAGAAACTATATCAGAACGACGATCTCTCCGTGATAGAAATGCAGGGGTATATAGAGAGTTTAATAAACAGTGTTCAGTCTGTGTTTAAAAAAGGAGGACACAACATAAATATTACTATTGACGCTGAAGGTGTAGAATTGGACATAGACCGTGCAATCCCCTTTGGTCTGATTCTAAACGAATTGGTTTCCAATTCCTTTAAGTATGCATTTCCTGAAGATAATGATGATGGAAAGATTTATATCCACATACGTAAAAATGGAGAACATGGCTTCTTTGAGTACACGGATAATGGAATTGGTCTCCCCGAGGATTCAGAAGAACGTGCAGGTTCTTCAATGGGCATACGTTTGATGAACAGGCTGGTTAATCAGCTTCAGTCAACTCTTAATATTGACAAAACTTCGGAAGGGGTTCGATTTTGGTTTAATTTTAAATAAATTAGAGCAACAAATTGTTGCACTATGGAAATTACATTTTTAGGCCATGCGGCTCTCCTGATAACCACTTCGAATTCAAAAATACTTATAGATCCATTTATTAGTGGTAATGACAAAGCCACAAATGTCATTGACATTAATACTCTAAAACCCAATTATATCCTTATTACCCACGCGCATCAGGATCATATTCTGGATGCTGAGAGTATTGCCAAAAGATCCGGAGCTACCATTGTCAGTAACTATGAAATTGCTACGTATTACCAGAAAAAAGGAATTAATGTGCATCCAATGAATCACGGTGGTAATTGGTCTTTTGATTTTGGCATCCTTAGGTACACCAATGCAATACATACCTCTTCCTTTCCTGATGGGTCATATGGCGGGCAACCGGGTGGATTTATAATTACCACAGAAAATAAGCAGGTTTATATTGCCGGAGATACGGCCCTGACTATGGATATGAAGCTAATTCCCCTGACTCATGAGTTAGACCTTGCCATCTTACCCATTGGAGACAACTTTACAATGGGAATTGCCGATGCGGTAATCGCTTCTGATTTTATAAAATGCGATAATATCTTAGGATACCACTATGACACCTTTGGTTATATAGAGATAGATCATACCGAAGCCATAAATAGTTTTAAAAAAGCGGGCAAAGTACTCCATCTTTTACCCATTGGGGAATCATTGGTGGTTTAGTTATTCTGCCAGACTTCTTGAAACCACAGGCTGAAGTAATTTTAAAAAAAGCACTTCAGATAAATACCCTTGATCTCTTTATACTTACAATTGGCTTTTACCTCATTCAAGTTTACTTATCGTCTTGAATAAAAAATAAGTTGACATTCGATAATACTTAACTCGTAAGTGAGTGCTTCCCCTATCGCAGATAAGGCTCGGCTGATTCAAATAACTTTGTCTGCAAATTGTTCGATGTACATAATTTAAGCGGTAAAATATACTTAAATTTGGCGCAGTTGGTATGAAAGCTTCCTACAGAAAATACATACTGGATTTTAAAGTGCCCGGAGGAACATCCAGAGGCATACTCACCCAAAAAGAGACATGGTTTTTATTTCTTAAGGATGGTACAGCGCTGGGTATCGGAGAATGCGCTATTTTCAGAGGCCTTAGTGCAGATGACCGCCCGGGATATGAAAATAAACTCAATTGGGTTTGTGAAAATATTCACTTAGGGCTTCCACAACTATTAAAATCGTTAATGGCATTTCCAAGTATTCAATTTGGTTTGGAACAAGCCTTTATATCCCTTAAATCCAGGGATTCATTTATCTTGTTCGATTCAGATTTTACGAAGAGCAAGGCTGGCATAACAATAAATGGCCTGATTTGGATGGGGGATGAGGGCTATATGCAGGAACAGATCAGCCAAAGACTGGAAGAAGGATTTCGATGTCTTAAACTAAAGATTGGGGCGCTAGATTTTAAGAAAGAAATTGAATTGCTGGCATCAATCAGAAAGAACTTCTCCAAAGAAGAAATAGAGTTAAGGGTAGATGCAAATGGAGCCTTTAATACAGGGGAGGCTTTAAAGAAATTACGGCTTTTGGCCGAATTTGACTTACATTCGATAGAACAGCCTGTTAAGGCAGGAAACATTGATGTGATGAAAGAGTTATGTGAGTCGACACCTCTTCCTATTGCCCTGGATGAAGAACTTATTGGTGTTTTTGATGTATCATCCAAGGAAAAAATATTACAAACTATACAACCACAGTATATTATCCTAAAACCGAGCCTGGTAGGAGGTTTTGCCGGATGTAGGGAATGGATTAACTTGGCTGATAAATTAGATATTAAATGGTGGATTACCAGTGCCCTGGAAAGTAATATCGGGCTTAATGCTATTTCGCAATGGACGTATTCTCTCGGTAATTATTTACCTCAGGGTTTGGGTACAGGCAGTTTATTTAGCAATAATTTTGATTCCCCGTTAAGGGTGGATCAGGGAAAGCTGTATTACAGGTCGGACCTAAAATGGCAAAATAATTTAATTGAACAATTATGTATATAGAGCAAGGCTTTAAAGGACTTCATGAAGGATGGAGGTATTTGGTAGGATTTTTAATTGTCTTAATAGGGTGGCAATTTATTGGAGCTTTTCCCCTTCTTGGTTTTTTGGTTGCAAAATCTATTGAGAAAGGAGGAATGCCCTCCGATGTAGGAGGTATGTCCGATCTTCTCGGCTCAAATTTGTTTCTGTTTTTAATGCTATTGACATTTGTAGTGGCGCTTGTCGTATTGTACTTTACTGTTAAATATCTACACAAACAAAGCTGGAATTCGTTGACAACTTCCAGAAAGAAGACGGATTGGAATCGGATCTTTTTTGCTTTTGGATTATGGAGTTTGGTCTCAGTTATTTTCATTGCCATTGACATCTTCCTTTCCCCGGATGATTATGTGCTGAATTTTCAATTAGTTCCTTTTCTGATCTTATTCGTCATTGCCGTTTTGTTAATTCCGCTCCAAACCAGTTTTGAGGAATATTTTATGCGCGGATACCTTATGCAAGGAATAGGAGTAGGAGCAGGGAATAGATGGTTACCGCTTCTTTTTACATCATTCCTCTTTGGGATACTTCATATTTTAAATCCGGAAGTAGAAAAGTTGGGATATGGAATTATGGTATTCTATATGGGAACCGGTCTCTTCCTTGGAATATTAACTTTAATGGATAAGGGGTTGGAGCTGGCATTGGGTTTTCATGCTGCCAATAATTTGACCGCAGCTCTTCTGGTAACGGCAGATTGGACCGCGTTCCAAACCCATTCTGTTTATAGAGATGTATCTGAGCCTGCGTTGGGCTGGGATGTTTTTGTTCCAGTTTTGGTCATTTATCCCATATTACTTCTTATCATGGCTAGAAAATATGGATGGAGCAATTGGAAAGAACGACTTACCGGTAAAGTCATTAAAGTAGCAACTATTGCCGATTCAAATTCTGATGAAAGACTCATTGAATAATATTCATCCTTCATTTAAACTTAACGGCATCTCATATTCTGCTGTAGAATTAAAAGAGATGGCTTATAGTCTTGTAAAGGAAGGCCTTGATCACGAAATTGATATTGGGGATTTTTTACTGGATTGGCTTTTCAATTCCAGAACGCTTCTTGTAAGTACGTCTGGCTCCACGGGGGATCCAAAAATAATTGAACTGCAGAAAATACACATGCAGAATTCGGCGAAAGAAACAGCCAAATTTCTGGGCCTGCAACCTGGTAATACAGCGTTGTTGTGTTTGCCTGTGAAATATATTGCAGGGAAAATGATGCTGGTCAGGGCCATGGTTTTAGGGTTAGAAGTTTATTATAATGTTCCCTCGTCTTCACCCTTGAAAGGTATAGGTAAGAAGTTTGATTTTTGCGCAATGGTCCCCATGCAGCTAAAAAATTCTCTTGGCGAAATAGAAAGGATTAGCAAAGTAATTGTAGGCGGTGCCCCGGTACCGGAGTCCTTAAAAGCAATGATAAGAGAGAAAAGCAATTTAATTTACGAGACTTTTGGAATGACCGAGACCATTACTCATATTGCTTTGAGGAAACTCAGTGGAGGAATGGCTGAAAAGAATTTTAAAATTCTGAATAATATAGTTATTGCTACAGATAACCGAAATTGTTTATTGGTTAAAGCGCCGGAGCTGGGAGCTAAAGAGGTACAAACAAATGATGTGATCACTATGGATTCAGCAACTGAATTCCGATGGATGGGGCGTTTAGACAATATAATCAATTCCGGGGGCATAAAATTGCACCCTGAGAAAATCGAAGAGAAATTAGATTCTTTGATTGACGGGCAATTTTTTATGGCCGGAGTACCGGATGAGTCACTGGGTGAAAAACTGGTATTGATTTTGGAAGGCAATCAGGATGTCAACAAAATATCCACTATGATTGACCGACTGGAAGACCTGCAAAAATTTGAAGTACCTAAAGCGATTTATTCGCTTCCTGATTTTGTTATGACCAGCAGCGGGAAGATTAACAGAAAAGAAACGATAAAGGGCATTAGATGATAACCAGGATCAACTTCCTTTTCTGAATTTCACTTCACTTAGTATGCAGAACTGAGGCTGAAAAATAATAGTAGAATTCAACGTAATTTCCTCGTATTAAAATATCCTAAAGCCCTATTTTTATAAAAAGTTTATCATGAATAGGACCATTACATTTCTGTACATCTTTATCTGTTTTTCACTACAAGCGCAGCAAATTTTACCTGAAAAAGAAAGGGCACGGGTGGTAGATGAAATCCTGGATTACCGCTTTAACAATCTGCTTCCCCAATTGATGGACCGTTCAAATATTGATATGTGGATACTCATTTCCCGGGAGTATAATGAAGATCCTGTTTTGAGAACCATGTTGCCGGCTACCTGGCTTAATGCCAGAAGAAGGACCATACTATTGTTCTATCGCGATAAGGCCAAAAACACCATTGAAAAATTAGCAGTGGCCAGGTACAATGTTGGTAAGAATATAACTTCTGCCTGGGATAAGGAAAAGGAACCTAATCAGTGGAAGCGACTCATGGAATTAATTTCGGAACGAGATCCGAATAAAATAGCACTGAACTATTCAAAAGATCACAATATAGCTGATGGCCTGGACAAGACAGACTACGATGAATTTATACAAAACCTACCAAAAAAATATGGCAATAAAGTGGTTTCCGCTGAACAACTTGCTGTTCGTTGGATAGAAACCAGAACCGCCCGCGAGATGGTTATTTATGACCAATTGGTAGCTATTACCCATGAAATTATAGCTGAGGCTTTTAGTGAAGAAGTCATAACTCCTGGAGTAACATCTACTACTGAGGTAGAGTGGTGGATGCGCCAAAAAGTCACAGATTTGGGCTTAGAAACCTGGTTTCATCCTACAGTAGACATTCAACGCAATAGCGAAGGTCTGGTAAGTCATTTATATTCGTTTTCGGAACGAGCAGAAGACAAGCTGATTCTTCCCGGAGATTTACTTCATTGCGATTTTGGAATTTCCTATTTAAGATTAAATACGGATTGCCAGGAACTTGCCTATGTTCTGCGACCCGGGGAAACAGCCGCACCCGAATTTCTTCGCGAAGGATTAAAAGCAGGGAATCAGCTGCAAGATTTCTTAACAACTAATATGATAAAAGGGAGAACGGGAAACCAAATATTGGCCAGTGCATTAGAACAGGCCCGGTTAGCGGGGCTGCGACCGTCTATATATACCCATCCACTGGGGATGTATGGTCATTCAGCAGGGACTACAATTGGCATGTGGGATGCGCAGCAGGGGGTAATGAAAGATGATGGTGAAAATTATCCTTTGAACCCTAATACGGTTTATGCAATAGAATTAAATACTACAATAACGCTGCCCGAATGGAAACGAGACATCAGGATAATGCTCGAAGAAGCCGGGTTTTATGGAGAAAACGGTTTTAGATATGTAAACGGGAGGCAAACAGCATTATTATTGATTCCCAGGCTTAAAAAACATCAGGGAAATTAGATATAAGAGTTTGAGCAACGTTGTGTTCCGAATCTATTATACCTGCAAGACGCCCATATTGAAGGCCTTTTCTATTGGGGCATTATTTGCCGCCTCAATTCCTGTTGAAATCCATTTTCTTGTATCCAGAGGATCAATTATAGCATCTGTCCATAAGCGTGCGGCAGCAAAATAAGGCGAACTCTGGGCATCATAACCATCCTTGATTTTTTTAAAGAGCAACGCTTCTTTTTCAACTGTAATTCTTTCTCCTTTTTTTTGGAGGGAAGCTTTTTCTATTTGCAACAATACTTTTGCTGCCGAGTTGCCACTCATGACCGCCAATTCCGCACTTGGCCAGGCGATTATAAGTCTGGGGTCATACGCTTTACCACACATTGCATAATTTCCTGCTCCATAGCTGTTCCCAATTATAACTGTAAATTTAGGAACAACAGAATTGCTGACTGCATTAACCATTTTCGCTCCATCCTTAATGATACCGCCATGTTCACTTTTACTACCAACCATAAAGCCGGTTACGTCCTGTAAAAAGACCAATGGAATTTTTTTCTGATTGCAGTTGGCGATAAAACGGGTTGCCTTATCTGCAGCATCGGAGTAGATAACTCCCCCGATACGCATCTCGCCTCCTTTGGTTTTTACTACTTTGCGCTGATTCGCTACTATGCCAACAGCCCATCCGTCAATACGGGCGTATCCGGTTAACAATGTTTTGCCAAAACCTTCTTTGTATTGATCAAATTCGGAATTGTCCACAAGCCGTTTAATGATTTCGAGCATGTCGTACTGTTCTGTTCGGGAATCGGGTATTAAACCAAACAATGCGGAAACATCCTCCTTGGGATTTGAAGCTTTTGACCTGTTGAACCCTGCGATATTTGGCGCGCCGAGTTTGTCTATTAATTTTTTTATAGTATCAAGCGCATCCTTGTCGTCTTTCGACTTATAATCTGTAACACCACTTATTTCGCAATGTGTAGTTGCTCCTCCCAGGGTTTCATTATCAATTTCTTCTCCGATTGCGGCCTTTACCAAATAACTACCGGCCAAAAAGATACTTCCTGTTTTCTCAACAATTAAGGCCTCATCACTCATAATAGGCAGATAAGCACCACCGGCCACACAACTACCCATAACCGCTGCAATTTGTGGTATTCCCATACTACTCATCACCGCATTGTTACGAAATATACGCCCAAAATGTTCCTTGTCAGGGAAGATCTCACTTTGCATTGGAAGATAAACTCCTGCGCTATCAACAAGATAAATAATAGGTAGCCTGTTTTCGATAGCTATTTCCTGGGCCCTTAAATTCTTTTTCCCTGTAATAGGAAACCAGGCGCCGGCTTTAACCGTTGCATCGTTCGCGACCACAACACTTAATCTGCCTTTTACACGCCCAATTTTTACGACAACTCCTCCCGAAGGACACCCCCCGTGTTCTTCATACATTCCTTCTCCTGCTAATGCACCTATCTCGATGGTGTTATCCGGATTATCAAACAGATATTCCAATCGCTCTCTGGCCGTCATCTTTCCCTGGGCTTTGTGTTTTTCAATTTTTGCCTTACCACCGCCGAGTTTGGCCTGTGACAGGCGTTTCTTTAAATCAGCCAGAAGTAATTTGTTGTGATCTTCGTTTTTGTTGAAGTTGATATCCATGCTAAAATCCAGGTTTCTTAACACGCATAAAGATAAGGAGTATAATTGATTAACTTTGACAAAATTCATTTGACATATGACAAAAACAATAGGTTGGGGCATCATAGGCCTGGGCAATATTGCCGCAAGTTTTGCCAGGGATTTAGCGCTCGTAAGTGGCGGTAGGCTGGTTGCGGTCGCTTCAAGAAGTAAAGAAAAAGCCGAGGATTTTGGAAGTGAGTATAAGGCTAAATATAAATTTGGAAGTTATCAAGAGCTATTTCTGTGCGACGAAGTTGATGTGGTTTATATTGCCACACTTCATACCTCTCATGCGGAGTTGTCAATAATGGCTATGGAAATGGGCAAAGGTGTATTATGCGAAAAACCTTTTGGAATAAATTCTGCTGAGGTCGAAAAAATGATTACAGCTGCAAAAAAGAACCGTGTATTTTTGATGGAAGCCATGTGGAGCAGATTCAATCCTTCAATAAAAAAAGTGAAGAAATTGATTTCGAAAGGTGCAATAGGGGATATCGGCTATCTACATGCCGACTTTGCGTTTTACGGTCTCAATCGCAGTGAGGAAGGACGATTATTAAACCCCGATCTCGCCGGCGGTTCGCTTCTGGATATAGGCATTTATCCTATTTTTTTAGCATACCTCATGCTCGGAACTCCTCAAAGCATTAATGCGGTATCGAACTTTTATAAAACAGGTGTAGAGATACAAACTTCCATGATTTTTAATTACCCAACTGCTCAGGCAATTCTTTATAGCGGCTTAAATTCCAGATCCGAAATGAAGGCAGAAATTTCAGGAAGCGAAGGCAGCTTTTTCCTCCATTCGCGTTGGCACCAATCCCAGGGTTATACGCTCCAAAAGGAGGGGGAGTCTCAGGTATTTGAATTACCTACAACAGGTAAAGGTTATTCGCATGAAATAGAGGAAGTGCACAATTGCCTAAACTTAAAGCAGCCAGAGAGTGCACTTTGGTCTTTAGAAGATAGCCGAAATTTAATGGCTATAATGGACGAGATCAGAACAAAATGTGGCATTAGCTTCCCGTCCGAAATGTAAACTTTAGCAGAAAGCCCTAATAATATCTACTAAAATTTACGATATTTGAGATTCAACTAATCCAACCATCATGGGAATGAATAAAAATACAGTCTTGGCATGGGCCACCTTTATTATGATTATTGTTGGTCTGGGTTTAATGGCGCTTGGCGCTTTTAGATATGATGATGTCGCGGGCTGGGGATTTGGTGCGGTAGGATTGGGTTTCTTTGCAATTGCCTGGGTTTTTAATGCACTTAAAGGGAGAGTTTAGGTTTTGAAAATCAAAGGATCTGACAATTAAAAGTTTTTGTAAATATATTTTGTTTTGAAATTTAATCCAGTTTTTATACAGCTTCAGCAGCCGAAAAATTTTAGAAAAAGGAAATAATACAACCAAGTTTTACAAGTTTCAATTTGCGTCTTCAATTTCCTGATTAACCAACGAATTTTTACTGAATAAACACACTATGAGCGACGATAAGAAGGTAATTTTCTCCATGTCCGGGGTTACTAAAACCTATAAGAATGCCAATACTCCTGTTATCAAGAACATCTACCTGAGTTTCTTTTACGGAGCCAAGATCGGCATTCTTGGGCTTAATGGATCTGGTAAGTCTACCTTGCTCAGGATTATTGCCGGAGAGGACAAAAACTATCAGGGGGATGTCGTTTTTTCTCCTGGTTATAGGGTAGGATACCTGGAACAGGAGCCTGTACTGGATGAGAATAAAACAGTCTTGGACGTTGTTAAGGAGGGAGTTGGCGAGACTGTGGCCATTCTTGACGAATACAACAAGATCAATGAAATGTTTGCCTTGCCCGAAGTTTATGAAGATGCGGATAAGATGCAAAAGTTAATGGACAAACAGGCCGAATTGCAGGATCAGATAGATGCTTCTAATGCCTGGGAACTGGACACCAAACTGGAAATTGCTATGGATGCCCTCAGAACCCCTGAACCCGAAATGAAAATTGCCGTACTTTCCGGAGGAGAGCGCAGAAGGGTAGCACTTTGCAGATTACTATTGCAGGAACCAGAAATTTTATTGTTAGACGAGCCTACCAACCACCTGGATGCCGAATCTGTTCATTGGTTAGAACATCATCTGGCACAGTATAAAGGAACTGTAATTGCAGTTACTCACGACAGGTATTTTCTGGATAATGTAGCAGGTTGGATACTAGAGTTAGACCGTGGCGAAGGTATTCCATGGAAAGGGAATTATTCCAGCTGGTTGGATCAGAAGTCCAAACGCCTGGCCCAGGAGCAGAAACAAGCAGGTAAAAGACAAAAGACCCTCGAGCGCGAGTTAGAATGGGTAAGGCAGGGTGCTAAAGGAAGGCATGCCAAACAAAAAGCAAGATTAAATAATTACGATAAGTTATTGAGCCAGGACCAGAAGAAACTGGATGAAAAACTAGAAATATATATCCCTAACGGACCCAGGTTGGGAACAAATGTGATAGAAGCGAAAGCCGTGAACAAGGCCTACGGAGATAAACTGTTGTATGAAGATTTAAACTTTAAGTTGCCGCAGGCAGGTATAGTAGGAATTATAGGCCCGAATGGAGCGGGTAAAACCACGATTTTCAGGTTGATCATGGGAGAAGAAACTCCCAACGGGGGCGAATTTACAGTAGGGGAGACCGCCAAAATTGCCTACGTTGATCAAAGTCATTCCAACATAAATACCGATAAGACCATATGGGAGAACTTTAGTGATAGTCAGGAATTAATTATGATGGGAGGGCGGCAGGTGAATTCCCGGGCCTATTTGAGCAGGTTTAATTTTTCGGGTAGTGAACAAAACAAAAAGGTTAATATGCTTTCCGGGGGAGAAAGAAACCGTCTGCATTTGGCGATGACACTGAAAGAAGAGGGGAATGTATTATTACTCGATGAACCTACAAACGATCTGGACATAAACACGCTAAGGGCTTTGGAGGAGGGCCTTGAAAATTTTGCAGGTTGTGCTGTGGTGATATCACATGATCGATGGTTCCTTGACAGAGTTTGCACGCATATTTTGGCCTTCGAAGGGGATTCTCAGGTCTACTTTTTTGAAGGCTCATTTACAGACTATGAAGAGAATAAACAAAAACGCCTGGGCAAAGATCTTATGCCCAAGCGTATTAAGTATAAAAAGCTGATAAGATAATAACCTCCGATTTAGGCCTTAAAATTTTATTGCTTTAAGGGCTGTTGCATCGTCTCCTGTATCTGACTTTCAATTTTCGCCTTGTCGCCTACAACAATAAGAGTCATGTTCTCTGGCTTTATGTATTTCTTTGTCATTTCCCGAACTTTTTCAGGAGTTACGGCGTGCATATTTTTAACTTTATTGGTCAGGAAAGATTCATCAAGATCATGAGTGTCCAGAAATACCAATTGCCCTATAATCCCGTTCGGAGTTGAATTTTGGAGCACATATATTCCAGATTCATAATTTATAATACCGTCCAATTCTTTCTGAGTTGGGGTTTCGGTTTGCAATTTCTCAATTTCCTTTTGAATTTCCATTAATGAAGCCCCTGTATGCTCAGTGGTAACATCTGCCACCTGATACCAAACTCCTGATTTATAATTAGCCTTTAAACTACTGTAAGGTGAATAAGTATAGCCCTTGTCTTCTCTAATATTGCTGGTGATCCTAGATGCAAATGAACCACCTAATATTGAATTGGTAACATCCAGGGCAATATAATCCGGATCAGAAGGATCCGCCACGGGAAGGCCGTAATATATAGTGGATTGAGGTGCACCCGGACGATCGATAATTTTCACTTTGTTCGCAGTAACTGCTTGCCCGATAACATAATTGGCCTCCTTGCCTTTTCTCCATGTTCCAAGGGCCGATTCGACCGACTTTGTTACCGCAGCCTTATCAAAATTTCCGGCCACGTATACTGTAGTCCTGAGGGCTCCAAAGTTTTCATCATAAAACTTTTGAATGTCTTCAACACTATAACCATTTATTTGGTCTTCCGTAGGGTATATTCGTCCATAAGGATGATCGGGATATAACTCGCCAAAGAAATCTCTGTAAGCCTGGGATTGAGGGGTAGATAAATCTACTACCAAATTCCTTTTCATATCATTTTTTAAGCGTTCCAGTTCTTCCTCCGGCCATTTTGGGGCTTTTAATACTTCCGCCATTAGTGCAATGGCATCAGGGGCAAACTCGTATAGGACCGAGGTGCTAATCGAAGAAGTATGAACTCCGACTCCGATATTTAAATTTCCACCCATTCCGGCCATTTCATCCGCAATCTCTTTTGCTGTTTTTGTTGTTGATCCTTCTTCTAACAGGTCTGCCAGTAGATCGGACAACCACACCTGGTCTTCCTGCTCGTCTATATTTCCGGTTTTGATACTAATTTGAATGTTCGCCTTTGGTATAGAACCATATGGAACCATTACAAGCGTTAGCCCATTTTCAAATTGGATTACATCTTTTTTTGGAAGTGTAAAATTTTTGGGTTCACCTCCCTTTGGAGGTTGTTCTTTTTCCTGTGCATTTACGAGCGACAGAGAAAAAAGGAATGCTATTAGGTAAATTGCTATATTTTTCATGTAACTAGTTTGTTTTTTCGTTATCGGCAAGTAATGGGTTAACCTCTAAGACGGTGCGATTAGACGTTATAAGATATTCGTCAATAGTACTTCTTACTATCTCCGGGCTTATTTTCTTAAATTCTTCCTCCAGCGTATTAATTCTGGCCGGATCATCATCAAATAGTGCAAAACTACAGAGCAAATCTGCTCTTCCCAAGCCAAAAGTCCCACCTATATTATCGTACAATTGAGATCTTATCTTTACGATAGCCCTATCTATCATTTCCTGCGATATGCTTGTTTTTAGTTCGGCCATAACTTCTTCCACAGCATTGAGAATATCTGCTTTAGAAGTTTCCTTGTCGTAAGTAAGGTTATACATCCACAACATTGGACCATTGTAATTGAACATATTCCCAAGGTAATTTATCCCTCCGTTTACATTGGAGGTATAACCATTGTCTTTTACTAATTTCTGAGCTAACAAGCTGTTATCTCCCTGAACCAAAATCTGATCAAGAAGACCCATGGCATAATACTCCTGAGAGTTTCTCTGAGGCATGTGGTAAGCGAGTGCAATTGCCGGCTTATTGGCCAGGGAATCATTTTTCACAAATTCCTTTTCTTCTGTTTGCCTGGGTTCGGAAATATCCGGTTTTTCGGGTAAGCTGGATGCCGGAATGTTTCCAAAATACTTTTCTATCCACTCTTTTGTTTCATCTGTTTTGAAATCCCCAACTATGGAGATAGCTGCGTTATTAGGAGCGTAATACGTCTTAAAAAAACTTGCGACATCTTCCAGATTTGCAGCATCCAAATCTTCCAGATCGCCATAAAAATTATGCGCATTGTACCAATTTGTGTTGGCGTATTGCGGCATATCCAACCATGGAAAACCACCATAAGGTTGGTTTAGTACATTCACCTTAACCTCGTTCTTAACCACTCCCTGCTGATTCGTGAGATTATCCTGGGTTATGTCTAGCCCCCGCATTCTATCGGCCTCAGCCCATAACATAGTTTCTAGTTTATGTGAGGGAACAATTTCAAAGTAATTGGTGAAATCAAAGCGGGTAGATCCGTTGAGGACCCCTCCGTTTTGTTGTATTAGTTTTACGAATTCCATTTTGCCCAGATTCTTTGAGCCCTGGAACATCATATGTTCAAATAAATGGGCAAACCCGGTACGATTTTTAGGTTCAATTCTAAATCCAATATTATAATAGACTGCCACTATTGCCGTTGGAGAGGTACTGTCCTGGGATAGTATGACCTTGAGACCGTTATCCAATTTGTAATATTCAACGGGTACTTTAAATTGTGACATTTCGTTTTTCTTCTCTTTTTCTTCTGCACAACCTATTACCAGCAAGGCCGTGAAGCAGAGAAGAATTAATTTAAACTTTAATTTCATTGATGAAGTTTTAGTTATTAGTTGTTTTTTGAAGATCTAAAAATATTAATTTTTAAAATAAGACACTTTTGTAAGCTCAATGTTACACATTAAAAATTAATTTAATAGTCTTCATTGGGGTACCAATCTAATTGTACGACCTCAATCTCGGGATCTGAAGCGTTCACCAGAGCCTTAAATTGTTTCACATCGCTTACATCTGGTCGTCCCCAGAAATGATAAGGATATACCTGTTTAGGTTTAAATTCCAGGACGGCATCTGCCGCACTTTCCACAGTCATAGTATATGGTAGATTCATACAAATAAATGCCTTGTCTATATTTTTTAATGCTCTCATTTCGGGGATATCTTCCGTGTCACCGGAAAAATATAACCGCTGTTGCCCTAAATTGATGATATATCCATTACCACGTCCTTTTGTATGGAAACTCAAGGCCTCCTCCCTTAAATTATACATGGGTATAGCTTCGACCAAAATACCAAACCTCTCTTTGGTCTCACCATTGTTGAGGATATCTATTAATGGAGTAAACTCCTTTGGGAGCTTTTCGGCCACGGACCTGGGCGTAATAATTTTGGCCTCGCCATTACTTATCTCTTCAAGCGTTTCTACGCTCAGGTGATCGCCATGGATATCGGTAATCAGGATAAGATCTGCCCTCCTTTGCCCTTTAAACGCTGCAGCACCACCAACAGGATCTACATATACTGTAATATCTCCCCATTCTACAACGGCTGTTGCGTGTTCTATAGGGTGTATTTTCAATTGAGGTGCATCTTCAATATTTTCAGATACTACAGTTGTCGTTGACTTATTTCCATCTTTTTTTGGATGATCTTTGCACCCAAAAAGGACTGATAGACAACAAAATGCTGCTATAATTGTTTTTTTCATGATCTTGCCCGTTTTTTATTTAAATTCTATTAGCGCCTGTAGTTAGGGCTTTAGTAGGTTTAAAATCATATAAAGGTACTATTTGCAGTCGCTAAAAGTAGCAGATAATCGATTTTTTTCGATTCAAAAAATCTAAAAGAAAATATTAACCGTATATAGACTGATACAAACAAACAATTTATACCAAAATTAAAGAGTAATTAATTTTTAACATTATGACTGAAACAAAAAGTAACAACGGATTGAAGGTAATTGCAGGATTATTGGCTGTAGTTCTTTTGGGTACCATCATCTACACAGTAAGTCTTTATCAGGACAAGAAAAAGACTACAAATATGTTAACTCAGGAGAAAGAGTTAGTGGTAGAAGACCTAAATAGCTTAAAGTCAGAGTATGACAAAGCCATTCTTGAAAGCAATGCTACCAATGAAGAGTTGGTTGCTGCAAGAGATAATATTGCAAAATATATTGATTCTGTTAAGACAATGAAGGCAGATCTTGGAACCTTAAGAAGGTATAGAAACCAAGTTAGCATCCTTAGAAAAGAAAGAGAGCAGTTATTGGCTCAGGTTGATTCCCTGACTCAGTCTAACACCTTTATTGCAATGCAGCGTGATAGCACTTTCGTAGAGTTGGAAAAACAAACTGTATTTAACGATTCATTGGTAGTTCAAAATACTCAACTGGCCGATGCTGTTGAGAGAGGTTCTGCACTTAATCTTGCAACATTGACTGTGGATGCAGTTAGAGAACGCAACAGTGGTAAACTGGTTTCTACATCAAGAGCCAAGTCTACTGATAAATTCAAAATTTGTTTTACAGTTGCAGACAATGTAATTGCTGAAGCTGGCGATAGAGAATTTTTACTTGAAGTATTAGACCCACAGGGGAACATTCTCGGTGGAGGAGCTTCAAAATCTAGTGAAGAAGGTGCTTCTGTTACATACAGCAAGGGAACTAACTTCTACTATGAAAATAAAAACCTCGATGTATGCGATTACATAAACAAGCCTGCGGGAGATTTCCAAAAAGGAAATTACATGGTAAATGTATATGACGGTAAACTAAAATTAATGGCGACTTCTAAGTTCACATTAAAATAGAAAACACTATCCATTTATAAAAAAGAGGGGATGATTTTCGAATCATCCCCTTTTTAGTTTTAATAAATACGCAGCTTAATTATTTTAAACCACCAACCATGTCTTCGGGTTTTACCCATGCATCGTATTCCTCGGCGGTTACATAACCCAAATTGATGGCCTCTTCTTTTAATGTAGTACCGTTGTTATGAGCGGTATTAGCTATTTCCGCAGCTTTGTAATAGCCTATTTTAGTATTTAATGCGGTAACCAGCATTAAAGAATTATTTAAGAGTTCCTTTATCACAGCATCATTTGGTGCTATACCAACTGCGCAATTCAGATCAAAGCTAACACAGGCATCTCCCAACAACTGCGCAGATTGAAGGATATTGGCAGCCATCATAGGTTTAAATACGTTGAGTTCATAATGTCCCTGAGTTCCGCCAATTGACAATGCCACATCATTACCCATAACCTGCGCACAAACCATAGTTAGTGCCTCACATTGTGTAGGATTAACTTTCCCTGGCATTATTGAACTTCCAGGCTCATTGGCAGGAATAGTGATTTCGCCAATTCCCGATCTTGGCCCAGAAGCCATCATTCTAATATCATTGGCTATTTTATTAAGAGAAACGGCAAGTTGCTTTAATGCTCCATGACTTTCGACAAGGGCATCATGGGCTGCCAGAGCTTCAAACTTGTTAACTGCCGTTACAAAAGGTAATCCTGTAAATTTTGCTATATACTTTGCCACCAGGACATCATAACCCTTTGGTGTATTCAATCCTGTGCCCACAGCAGTTCCGCCAAGGGCAAGTTCACTTAGGTGTGCCAAGGTGTTTTGAAGTGCTTTAAGGCCATGGTCCAATTGTGAAGCATAACCAGAAAACTCTTGTCCCAGGGTTAGGGGAGTGGCATCCATCAGATGGGTACGGCCTATCTTAACTACATCATTAAAGTCTTTAACTTTTTTGTCCAGGGTGTTCTTAAGTTGTGTAACGCCCGGAATAGTGACTTCTACAATTTTTTTATATGCCGCAATATGCATTCCCGTCGGGAAAGTGTCATTTGAAGATTGTGATTTGTTAACATCATCATTGGGTTGAATTGTCTTTTCTCCTTCTCCGATAACCTTTCCGGCCAATTCATGAGCCCTGTTGGCGATGACTTCATTAACATTCATATTACTTTGTGTTCCCGAACCGGTTTGCCAAATTACCAATGGAAATTGATCATTGTGTTTGCCTTGGAGGATCTCGTCACATACCTGCCCTATAAGATCGCGTTTTACCTCTTTGAGAACGCCCAGTTCACAGTTGGCATATGCCGCTGCCTTTTTCAGATAGGCAAAACCAAAGATTACATCTAAAGGCATAGAGGCCTCTGGGCCAATTTTAAAATTATTTCTCGATCTTTCGGTCTGCGCTCCCCAATATTTGTCGGAAGGAACCTTTACTTCTCCCATGGTATCTTTCTCTGTTCTAAAGCTCATTTTGCACCCTTTTTTTTGTTCTAACAAAGGTAGTGGTTTAACAAATTAATTCCATTTGAAGCATTAATGAATTTATAAGGAGGCATATTTTTATATTTTCATTTGCAGGATTCAACCTTTTCCAACTATCTTTGTACTACAAATAGGAAGTAATATGTTTGATTTTGACCAGTATTTGGGATTTCTTGCCTTTTTAACCATTCTTACTATTGGGTTTTGGCTGATGATGTTTTTGTTATTATTTGTTGTTCCCTACTGGTTGGGAGGCAATTTAATTGAACTTTGGAAAGAAAAACGTGAAGCAAAACGCGCCAAACGCGAAGCATAAAAAAAGAAGCCATTTGGCTTCTTTTTTATTTCTGGTAGTTGTGTTTCGCAAATAAAATTGTTGACAGAACAGCTTTTACTTTAATTATTCTTTAGATTTCTTCTTTTTCTTCTTCTTCTTCTTTTTACTCTTTTTGTAACCTTCCTGCTGAATAGCCACTAACGCATTGTATTTATCTTCTGGGAGTCCGGCCATTAATTCCTCTTTCTGATTTAGCCGGATATTTTCCATTGCTTCCCTTGTTTTGTCAGCATCTAATTTTAATAGTTGCAGCTCAATACTTTGTTTTACGTATTTAGTAAGAATTGAAGATACTACTGCATTCTCAAATTCATTCAGTTCCAGGGCTTCTGATAATTTCGGCATTTCCCTGGCCACTATTTCCTCTGCTGTCAAAGGATCTTCTTTTTTAGGGGTGTGATCTGCCTGAGGCACAGCAGATCTTTGCCGTCCATAGGCATTTCTATTCCCATAGCCGTACCCGTATTGAGCCTCAACGACAGGCACAGTTAGGATTGATAATAGAATGCTAAGGAAAAAGAGTTTGTTTGTTTTCATGACAGCACTGGTTCTATAAATTCAAAAATAGTCGAAGGTTTAATCGTAATTGGTTAAATGTATGTTAAATTGATGCAAAAATTATGCCGTAAAGCACTGGTGATCAATAGAAAACTATTCTAAAATAACTCCCTTATTTTCTCAGTTGGCCTACCAACTACTGCGCTTGTTTCAGTAATTACAATAGGGCGTTCAATGAGCTTGGGATGTTTAATCATGGCGGCGATGAGCTCATCATCATTGAGATTTTTACCCTTAAAATGTGCCTTCCAAATGGGTTCATTACTCCGGATAAGTTGTAGGGGTGTATAGCCCAATTTTTTTAAAATTGCCTTCAACTCATTTTCTTTAGGTACTTCTTCCAGATAAAGAATAGTTTCATATGAGATACCCGATGACTCTAACAAGGCCAAGCCTTCGCGCGATTTTGCACATCTGGGGTTGTGATAAATTTTTATCATAATCTTTATTTTCTATAATTCTAAATTCCAATTGTTTACTGCTAACTGTCTACTGCCAACTGCTTACTGCTTACTGTTTACTAAAGCCAGCCGCATCATCTCGCAGCCTTTTATAATCATCCACAGGATAATCATAAAAGATCTCGTGTTTACTGCTTACTGCCAACAGTTCACTCCTCAGCCTGCCCCGTCATCATTAAGTATGCCTTCAGGAATTGATCAATTTGTCCGTCCATTACCGCATCAACATTACCCGTCTCTTCTCCGCTCCTTACATCCTTCACCAATTTGTAAGGGTGCATTACATAATTTCTGATTTGTGAGCCCCATTCAATTTTCATCTTGGAAGATTCTATCTCGTTCCTTGCCTCCTGTTTTTTACGCAGTTCTATTTCATATAGCTGGGATTTCAGCATCTTCATAGCTGTTGCCCGGTTATCGTGCTGAGAGCGGGAGTCGGAGCAGGATATTTGTATGCCTGTGGGCTTATGGACCAATTGTACCTTGGTTTCTACTTTATTTACATTTTGTCCCCCTGCACCGCTAGACCGGGCTGTGGTTATCTCTATATCCGAAGGATTGATGTCGATTTCAATTGTATCATCCACAAGCGGATAAACATAGACTGATGCAAAGGAGGTATGCCGTTTAGCATTGCTATCGAAGGGAGAAATTCGCACTAATCTGTGAACCCCATTTTCTCCTTTCAGCCAGCCAAATGCATAATCCCCGTCAATTTCCAGGGTAACCGTCTTTATTCCTGCCACATCGCCTTCCTGGTAGTTTAATTCGCGGATCTTATAGCCATTTTTTTCGCTCCACATCATATACATTCTCATCAGCATTGCCGCCCAATCGCAACTCTCCGTACCGCCTGCGCCTGCCGTGATTTGAAGTACGGCAGTCATCTCATCTCCTTCTTCAGACAGCATATTTTTAAACTCAAGCTTTTCTATTGCAATCAGGGCCTTTTCGTAATGCTGTCCAACTTCTGCCTCAGGAACATCCCCTTCTTGTTGAAATTCCAGTAAGACTTCAAGATCGCTGATTAAAGTACTGGCAGAGTTATAGTCATCTACCCATTGTTTCTTGGATTGAATAAAACGCATATGAGCCTGGGCAAACTGCGGATTATCCCAAAAATCCGGAGCCAGCGTTTTTTCCTGTTCGTTTTCTATTTCAATAAGTTTAGCATCAATGTCAAAGATACCTCCTTAACGCACCAAGGCGATCTAAAAGACCTTTGTATAGGTCTGTGGTAATTGTCATTCAATAAATTTTGATCAAAAATAATACACTTTTTTTTAAATCCATCAGATTAGAGCTGCTACTGTTCGTGCCCGGTAACATTAACAGAATGACTGGTTTTGTTCGTGCCCTTGGTATAGACCACTCCTTTTAAAGGGGAACATTCACTGTAATCCCTTCCATGCGCTACTTTTATATGGTTAGACCCTGCCAACAGATCATTTGTAGGGTCATAACCCACCCAGCCTACATTGATAACGTACGCCTCTGCCCAGGCGTGCATTTGCGAATCTCCGAAGTAGCCATTACCCTGATGCAGATACCCGGATACATATCTTGTCGGAATACCATTTTCCCGGGCAAGGGCGCAAAAAAGATGAGTAAAATCCTGACAAACACCATGTCTCTGTTCCACGATCTCCTCTAGTAAGGTATTTACATCGGTTACATCAGTTTTAAAATAAAGATGCTCAAATGTCCAGTGATTCAGGTTATTCAGGTTCTCAAAAATAGATTTTGTGGTATCGAATACAAATAATTGCCTGAGTTCCTTGGGTAGTTTAGTAAATTGAGTTTCATACAAATAAGCCTCAAAATCTACTATAAAATTAAGTTCTTCGAGGGCTTTGTACGATGCCGGGATATCTTGCTCCAGTTCATTTCCAAATGGGTTCACATCTTTTTTCAACAATTTAAAAGTGGCTTCAAAAGAAATACTTTTGAACTTTTGTCTTGGGTGAACCCGGATAGTCTTAAATCCATTACCATTGATAGAATACTCATTCGGGACATTCAGGGAATTGGTAAAGCCAACACTTATAAATTCCTGGGTACTATTCTCCTGGGGAATAATCAAAAATTGCCAATAGGCCGTGTGCACCCAATTTTCATAGTTGTTTTCGGCCCTATAGATAATAGCGTATTCCAGTGACATTTCTATTGCAAAGAACGACTAAGTTAGCCGATAAGTAGAAGATTAGTAATTAAAAAACTCTTTTTCCATTTTCTGGCTTATTTCAGTGAGACTTTGCAGAATATCATCAATAAAGGATTGGATATTCCCTTCAATTTCCTCAATGAACTTGTATTGGTATTCTGCCCGGACCTTGCCGATCAGGAAGGCAGTAGAAGTTTTATTATATGCCTTACTCGGATCCAGTATTTTGATATGCCCGAAAACCTGGTTTAAACTGTTCATTACAGATCTTGGGCAATTCGGATTTAGGATCAGGAATTCCAGGGTGGAAATACTTGTTGGCGTCTTTTTGTAAAACCTACGCATCATATCATAAGATTCTGCGCATTTCAAAAGGGTGGTCCATTCAAAACTGTTACTGAATTTATCACCATAACTCCCCTGAGCACACAAAGCATCGTGGTATTTTGAATTGATCATTCTTGTCATCTGGGTAGCACGTTCAATATTTACTCCCATCATGATTATCGCATACACTGCATCGTGAAGAAGTGTTCCTCTGATTTTTCCTCTTAGTATAGCGGACATTTCCGAGACGTTTACGGTAAAATCATGTAATCCGTTTTTAACAAACACTTCTGAGGGATAATTCAGCACATAATGATAGAACTTATTTATAGATTCGTAAAGCTCAGTGGATATCAGATCACGCGCGCTATTGGCATTTTCCCGGGCGTGCTTAACATTATTAATAATAGAAAAGGGAAATTCCGGATTAAGGCCAATTCTAAAAAGCACCTCTTCTTCCTTTAACTTCCTGGATTCATCAACAACCGGTTCCCCAACCATAAACAACATGGATCGAAGTACAAACTGCCTGTCCTGGGACATTAAATTTGGAGCATCGAGAGAAGAAAAATAATTGACATTAAGATATCTTGAAATATGTTCTGACCGCTCAATATAGCGGCCCATCCAAAATAAATTATTAGCGACTCTTGCCAGCATATATTATTATTGTTTTAAGACCCAGGTGTCTTTGGATCCACCCCCCTGGGATGAGTTAACTATAAGGTTTCCTTTCTGAAGAGCCACTCTGGTTAGTCCACCCTTTAAAACAAATTCCCTGTCCTTGCCTAAAACGGTAAAAGTTCGCAAATCAACATGCCTTTGTTCAAACGAATGACTTTCATCAATATAGGTAGGATGTACCGACAGAGACATTATTGGTTGCGCAACGTATTTTCTGGGGTCGTCTTTTATTTGTTTTTTGACGCTTTCTATTTCTGATTTACTAAGCTTGTTCCCAATAGATATCCCATACCCTCCAGCTTCATCTACCGGTTTAACAACTAAAGAGGCAATATTCTCCAGTACGTATTTCAATTCATCCGGTCTGCTGCAGTGATAGGTGTGAACATTATTTAACAGGGGTTCTTCACCCAGATAATATTTAATTATTTCGGGCATATAGGTATATACTGCTTTGTCATCTGCAACTCCGGTACCAGGCGCATTCGCCAGGGTTACATTACCTTTTTTGTACACAGAAAATAATCCGGGAATGCCAAGTGCAGAGTCGGCCCTAAATTCGAGCGGATCTATAAAAAGGTCGTCTATTCTGCGGTATATGATATCCACCTTTACCGGTCCACGGATCGTTTTCATATAAACAAAATCATTTTCAACGAACATATCTCTGCCTTCAACCAGTTCTACTCCCATGGTTTTCGCCAGATATGAGTGTTCGTAAAATGCCGAATTGTACATTCCGGGAGTTATTACCACTGTAACCGGGATATCAACCCCTTTGGGTTTGGTAGTTTCAATCAGGTCGAGCAAGTTTTCAGCATAATTGGTAACGGAATACGTTTGATAGTGATTAAAAACGCCAAACAACGCTCTTTTTAAAGCTGTGCGATTACAGATTACATAACTTACCCCTGAAGGACAGCGGATATTATCTTCGAGTACGTAGTACTTTCCGTCATTGTGTTTTATTATATCCGTACCGGAAATATGATTGTATATACCACCTGGCGGATTAACACCTACCATTTGGGGCAGGTAGTTTGCTGAAGTACTAATAAGGTCCATAGGAATAATCCCTTCACGAATAATTTTCTTATCGTGGTATACATCCCATAAAAAGAGATTTAATGCTCTGCTTCTTTGAATAGCCCCTTTTTCTATTATATCCCACTCCTCCTGATCAATTATTCTTGGAAATAGATCGAAAGGAAATATTTTTTCCTGAGTATCCTTTTCACTGTATACCTGAAAAGTTATGCCTTGATTAAAAAAAGATGACTTGGCTTTGGCATTTAAATTGACGTAATCCTGAATAGAATGCCGCCCGTAGATGTCGAATAATTTTTGATATACCGGCTTAATCGTTCCCTCCTGATCGTATATTTCATCGAATAAATCCGGATTTCTTTCATAAGAGGAGAAAATCTGATTTTCGATATTACCCATATTTTTCTTTTGTTAAAAGATACAGGTTTTCTGTCAGGTATGTCTTTAATTATTCGCATAAATGAATTTCTTTTTTAAATTTCAGATAAAAATTTGCTAAGTCTTTTGAGAATTTCACTTTTGAATAGCGAAGGAAGAAGTTTAGGCATTTATATAAGGAAATTATCTAAATTTAGTGCCTGCTAAACCAGAATAAAACTTTAATATGAAAAGAAACTATTTTTTATCACTTTGCTTTATTGTTTTTTATAGCATTTCTCTACAGGCTCAATTCTCGGAAAAAAGCAAAAATTACCAAAAATTTAATGGCTTTTTTAACTTCTATTATGATGACGGCGAGGACAAGATTTTTCTGGAAGTAGCTCGCCTTAACGAGGAATTTCTATATGTGTATTCCCTGAGTAGTGGAATTGGAAGTAATGATATAGGTTTAGACAGGGGACAGCTTGGAAATGAACAAGTTGTGTTTTTTAAAAAAGCAGGAAATAAACTATTGCTCATTCAGCCTAACCTGCGATTCAGAGCGCTGACTAACAATATCCTTGAAAAGAAATCAGTAGAGCAGGCATTTGCTAAATCTGTACTGTGGGGCTTTAAAATTGAGGAAGAGAAAAATGGTAAATACATTATAGATATTACAGATTTTCTAATGCAGGATACACATGGAGTTGCCCTGCGGCTTAAACAGTCCGGGCAGGGATCGTTTAGCCTGGATAAATCCAAAAGTGCCTTTTCACTGGAACGAACCAGGGGATTTCCTAAAAACCTGGAATTTGATGTAACCCTCACTTTTAAAGGTGAGCCCGAAGGTGGTTTAATCAGGTCTGTCAGCCCCAATCCCGGACTTGTAACGGTGGCACAGCATCATTCTTTTATCGAATTGCCCGATGACAATTATAAAAAGAGGGTTTTTGATCCGCGTTGCGGATCCTATCCTTTTAGCTATTACGATTATGCGACTCCGGTAGAATCTCCAATAGTAAAGCGGTTTGTAACCCGTCACAGACTGGAAAAGAAACAACCTATGGAAGATGTTAGTGAAGCTGTAGCGCCTATTGTTTACTATCTCGATAATGGAACCCCTGAACCGGTACGTTCTGCTTTGCTGGATGGTGGAAAGTGGTGGAATGAGGCTTTTGAAGCCATAGGTTTTAAAAATGCCTTCCAATTGAAAATACTGCCAGATAAAGCAGATCCTCTGGATGTAAGATATAATGTGATTCAGTGGGTACACCGATCTACCAGAGGATGGAGCTATGGCAGCAGTATTACAGACCCAAGAACAGGTGAGATTATAAAAGGTCATGTAAGCCTGGGAAGTCTCAGAATACGACAGGACTTCCTTATAGCTCAGGCCTTAATGAACAAACCATTTGCCGAACGGGATGATAATCATGATGCGATGTTAAATTTGGCTCTTGCCAGAATACGCCAGCTTTCGGCACATGAAATAGGTCATACGTTGGGATTTGCACATAATTTTGCGGCAAGTACTAATAACAGGGCTTCGGTAATGGATTATCCACATCCAAAGTTTAGTCTTAAAAATGGAGAAATCGATTTTTCGAATGCATATGATGAAGGTATTGGGGAATGGGACAAGGTGACCGTGGCTTACTCTTATTCTCAGCTATCTGAAGAAGCAAATGAAAGAGATGCACTGAATGCTATTCTTGAAAGGGCAAGCCAGGCGGGACTCAGTTATATTTCGGATCAGGATGCCAGACCAATGGGTGGCGCACATGCCTTGGCTCATTTGTGGGATAATGGCAAAAGTGCCAGTGAGGAATTGGATGAAATTTTAGAAATCAGGAAAGTAGCAATTAATAACTTTTCAATAGACAATATCCGGTCAAACGAAACTAATTCCACCCTGGAGGATGTATTTGCGCCCTTATATTTTTTTCATCGCTATCAGACAGAAGCGGTAGCAAAGGTGGTCGGGGGACTTAATTACAACTATACGGTAAAAGGGGACGGACAGCCATCAGTAGCCGCTGTAGACAATGAAATACAACAAAGTGCCCTAAATAGTATTTTAAAGACTCTCGATGCAGATGAGATTGCAATTCCAAGGCAAAAACTATCTCTTTTTCCACCGAGAGCAATAGGGTATGAGAAAACCCGTGAGTCTTTTAATGGCAAGACTGGAGTATCATTTGATGCCTTATCCGCGGCTGAGACCTCAGCAGATATGAGTTTGGCACTACTGCTACATCCGGAGAGGGCTTCGAGATTGGTACAACAAAAAAGTCTTGACCCAAAACAGCTGGGGCTCAAAGAGGTAATAGAAAAGTTGCTTAAAAACACTATGGATAACAAGAAAAATGATGCGTACTTAAATGAAGTTCAGTACAGTATTAATTTTAGGGTTTTATTCCATATTATGAATCTGGCTGCCCGCAAAGATGTGCATCCTCAGGTAAACGCACTGGCGCATGCGCAATTGCAAAAATTAGCCTTGGAAAATGTGGCATTACCATTAAACAATAAAGATCCGTATAAGGCGGAGATTGGAAGGAGGATTGCTAATTTTTACAAGTTTCCGGATCAGTTTAAGGCAATCACAGTACCTAAAATTCCCGACGGTTCACCCATTGGGATGGCTTGTATGCAATAACAATTAGCACGAGATCTTTTGTGATTATCCTGTGGATGATTATAAAAGGCTGCGAGATGATGCGGCTGGCTTTAGTAAACAGTGAACAGTGAACAGTTGGCAGTAAACACGAGATCTTTTATGATTATCCTGTGGATGATTATAAAAGGCTGCGAGATGATGCGGCTGGCTTTAGTAACAGTACACAGTGAACAGTTGGCAGTAAACAGTAAGCAATAAACAATTAGCAATTAACAGTTAGTAATAATTACATTGAAGATCAATCTAATTAGCGATACGGTTACCAAACCTAACCCGGAAATGTTAGAGGCAATGTTGTCTGCCGAGGTAGGTGATGATGTGTTCAAGGAGGACCCTTCGGTAAACAACCTAGAAGAGCAAGTTGCAAGGCTTTTTCAAAGAGAGTCAGCGTTGTTCTTTCCAAGCGGTACTATGGCCAACCAGACGGCCATTAAACTTCATACAAATCCAGGGGATCAGCTTATCTGTGATAAATATGCACATGTATATAACTACGAGGGTGGAGGAGTGAGTTTTAATAGTGGTGTATCTTGTCGATTAATTGATGGTCACAGAGGAATGATGACTGCGGAACAGGTCGAAGCTGCTGTAAATCCACCCGACTTCTATCACAGTCCCTTGACAAAACTTGTATGTATCGAAAATACTACTAATAAAGGCGGCGGTGCATGCTGGGATTATGAAGAATTAAGGCGTATTCATCAGCTTTGTAAAAAACATGGGCTTGCATACCATCTGGATGGTGCTCGCTTGTGGAATGCGTTAGTGAACGGGAATAAGACCGCAGCAGATTACGGTAAATTGTTTGATACTATAAGCGTATGTCTCAGCAAAGGACTTGGATGCCCGGTGGGATCACTTTTGGTAGGAGATAAAAGCGCTATAGAAAAGGCCATTCGCATTCGGAAAATCCTAGGCGGCGGAATGCGACAGGCTGGTTATCTTGCCGCGGCAGGTAGTTATGCCTTGGAACACAACATTGAAAGACTGTTGCAAGATCATAAAAAAGCCAGGGAAATTGCGGCCGTTTTAGGGACACTCAGCCTTGTAAAAAAAGTAGAAGATGTAGAAACAAACATTATCATTTTTGAGGTAGATCAGAAAATAATGACCGCTGAATTCTTTGTGCAAAAATTACAGGATAAGGATATTCACATTATAGGAATGGGACAGGGCAAATTGAGGATAGTAACCCATTTGGATTATACTGATGAAATGCACGAATACTTACTGGGATTTTTAAAATCAATGTAGCGAAGTACTGTCCGAAATATTGGCGATCCTCTTTTTTAAATTTTTTATACCATTTTCCATGCCGGCTTCTGAACCATAACGCTGACTTTTGCCAATTACTTTTCCATTAAGATCTTTTAGATTAAACAGAAAATTGCCATCGTGATCTGTCCGCCTTTCAAAGATTGATTGCCTTTCCAAAAGTGTTTTTAAGTTTGTTAAAATTTGATGTACCTCTTCCTCACTTTCAAAATCAACACTATTCAAAAGGATGTTTCCATCCTTTGTTTTCAGCTTAAACTTGTAGGTGTCATTTTTGCCCTTCTTGATCTCAATCATCCGCTACTTTTTCTAAAATTACCACAAAATCTCCAATAAAGCTATCGGTTTTTGTATAAGTACCCTGATTGATGAGAAGTGCCTCACAGCCTGCCTGATAGCACCTTGTCTTTAACGATATTAATAAAATACTCAAATAAATTCTGCAGCAATGGCTATTATTCCAATTGTACTAAGACTCCTATCTTATATAAGCATTGTCCGGTTTGACAGTTGCTTTTTATTTGAATAATCCATCCATTCCCGGAATATTAGGCATGCCTTCTTTGGCCACTGCCGCTAATTCTGTTTCATGTATTTCCGAAGCCTTTGTAATTGCCCTGTTTACAGTAAGGAGGATATAATCTTCAAGTTGCTCTTTGTCTTCCATAAGACTATCGTCTATACGGATAGATTTGAGTTCCCTGTTCGCAGTAATAGTAACGGCAAAAAGGCTATCCGGGGAACTTTCATCCAGAGTTACAGTGTTTAATCTTTCCTTAGTCTGTTTAACTTTTGCCTGAGTTTCTTTTAATTTACCCATCATTCCCATCAGATCTCCAAACATAACGTCTTTTTTAAGTTGTGGTACCAAAATTAGTAAATTGCAGCCGCAAATAAAGAATTAATGTGCGCATTTGTAAAAAGAGAAGCAATTATATTATTAAGTATTATTTTTGCCGTTTCTTGTCAAAATCAAAAAGAAGAGATGCTTAAAACCAAGGCGCCAGTGGCCGAAAAAGTCCCGAAGAAACTAGATAAACACGGTGATGAAAGAATTGATGATTATTATTGGTTGAATGATAGGGAGAATCCGGAAGTTCTGAAATACCTCGAAGAAGAAAATGATTATTACAACCAACTCACTGCTCATACCAAAGATTTTCAGAATACCCTATTTGAGGAAATGAAATCGAGGATCAAACAGGATGATGCCTCAGTACCCTATAAGAAAAATGGTTTTTGGTATATAACACGGTATGAAACCGGGAAGGAATACCCGGTTTATGGACGAAAAAGAGCAAACCTGGAGGCCGATGAGGAGATTATGTTCAATTGCAATGAGATGGCAAAGGGACACGAGTATTTTAATTTGGGCGGTTTGTCTGTTAGCCCTGATAATAAAATGGCGGCGTTTGGAGTTGATACGGTATCCAGAAGAAAATACACCATTAGAATCAAGAATTTGGAAACCGGAGAGATCCTCGACGATGTTATAGAAAATACAACTGGAGGGGCTGTCTGGGCAAATGACAATAAAACCATTTTTTATTCAAAAAAAGACCCGGAGACGCTGCGTTCTGACAAAATTTATAAACATAGAATCGGAACATCGGCAATATCAGATACATTAGTATATCAGGAGGAGGATGAGACATTCAGCACTTTTGTATATAAGACAAAGTCAAAAAAATTTATCGTCCTTGGCTCGTATAGCACATTGACGACTGAATATCAAATACTCTCCGCTGATGAGCCTGATGGCACATTCAGTATGTTTTCACTCAGGACCCGGGGATTGGAATATAGTATTTCTCATTATGGAGGCCATTTTTATGTCCTGACCAACAAGGATGACGCACAGAATTTTAAACTGATGAAAACTTCAGAGAATAAAACCTCTTCAGCCAATTGGGAAGAATTTATTGGTCATAGAAAAGATGTCTTGTTGGAAGATATTGATATTTTTAAAGAATATTATGTGCTTTCGGAAAGAGAGAATGGTCTAAACAAGATCAAAATAGTCAGATGGGATGCACAAGAAGCGTATTATTTGCCTTTTGATTGTGAAACCTATACAGCTAATGTTGGGACTAATCCGGATTTTGATACCGAAGTATTAAGGTATTCCTACAATTCACTTACCACACCGAGTTCGGTAATCGATTTTAATATGCGGTCCAGGACTAAGGAAATCAAAAAGGAGCAGCAAGTACTGGGGGGTAATTTTGACAAGGCTAATTACAGATCTGAAAGACTGTGGGCCCCTGCAAGAGACGGTGTAAGGGTTCCCATCTCTTTAGTTTACCATAAAGACACCAAAATTGATAAAAATACCCCATTGTTGCAGTATGCATACGGATCATATGGTGCTACCATAGATCCCTATTTTTCTACGGTTAGATTAAGCTTGCTCGACCGTGGATTTGTGTATGCTTTAACCCATGTCCGGGGCGGCCAGTATCTGGGCAGGCCTTGGTATGACGATGGTAAATTGCTAAAAAAGATAAACACATTTACAGATTTCATCGACGGTTCTAAATTCCTGATCTCGGAGAATTACACCAGTTCAGAACATCTTTATGCCATGGGAGGATCTGCAGGGGGATTGCTTATGGGAGCTGTGGTTAATATGGCTCCTAAACTTTATAAGGGAGTAATTGCAGCCGTTCCTTTTGTAGATGTCATTACCACTATGTCTGATGAATCAATTCCACTGACCACTGGCGAATACGACGAATGGGGCGATCCTGACGATAAAGTGTATTATGATTATATGAAATCGTATTCACCTTATGATCAGGTAGCGGCACAATCATATCCTAATATGCTGGTAACTAGCGGTTTACACGATTCTCAAGTGCAATATTGGGAGCCAGCTAAATGGGTAGCCAAACTTAGGGTGCACAAGACAGACGATCATTTGTTATTTCTGGATACCAATATGGATGCCGGCCATGGCGGGGCTTCTGGCAGGTTTGAGGCATTAAAGGAAGTGGCCAAGGAATACTCCTTTTTACTGGATTTAGAGCAGAAAATTCCTTAATTCAAAAAAAATAGTAATTTTGCCCTTAGAACTTAGGTGTTTTTAAACGCCTGAATTGCTAACCTTGCTTTATGGACCATAAGATAAATGCTTATAACAATATTCTTGAACTTATCGGGAATACGCCTTTAGTCAGATTAAATTCAATTACAGCTTCTTTAAAAGGTAATTTCTATGCCAAAGTTGAGGCTTTTAATCCTGGACATTCTTCAAAAGACAGAATCGCCGCATATATTATTGAAGATGCTGAACGCAAGGGTATACTAAATGAAGGCAGCACAATAATTGAGACCACCTCTGGAAACACAGGTTTCAGTATAGCCATGGTGAGTATTATCAAAGGCTACGATTGTATTCTTGCTGTAAGTTCTAAATCTTCGAAAGACAAGATAGATATGCTGAGATCAATGGGCGCCAAGGTCTATGTTTGTCCGGCTCATGTAAGTGCAGATGATCCAAGATCTTATTATCAGGTGGCAAAACGTCTGCATGAAGAGACCAAAGGATCTATCTATATCAATCAATACTTCAATGAATTGAATATTGAGGCACACTACAATACTACAGGTCCAGAGATATGGAAACAAACTAACGGAAATATAACACATCTGATTGCCTGTAGCGGAACCGGAGGCACTATTTCAGGGACCTCCAGATATTTAAAAGAACAGAATCCGAATATTAGGGTAATAGGGGTGGACGCCCACGGTTCCGTTTTGAAAAAATATCATGAGACTGGAGAATTGGACACGAATGAGATTTATCCTTACCGTATAGAGGGGCTGGGTAAAAACCTTATACCCGAAGCAACGGACTTTGAGGCAATAGATGAGTTTATAAAAGTGACAGATGAGGAAAGTGCCCATACGGCAAGAGAAATTTCTCAAACCGAAGGTATTTTCGTAGGATATACAAGTGGTGCAGTGATGCAGGCGGTTAAACAATTAAGTGAAAAAGGGGAATTTACAAAAGACAGCAATGTTGTTGTAATATTTCCGGATCACGGCTCCAGATATATGAGTAAGATCTACAGTGATCAATGGATGAATGACCAGGGCTTTCTCGATAGTAAAAGCGTGGGTCAAGAGCAGGAAATACAATTTGTTAAGTAAAAAAAATACCTTATTTAATATGTGGGGCATGGAGTTATTACTCTATGCCCTTTTTTATTGGCATCTAAAATAATTTATGAATCGTGGACAAAAATCCATAATTTTGCAGCATTCCGAATTTTTCACGGACAGGCCAAACCGGTTTAATTAAGCACAGATTGATAGGAATACCAAACTAAACTAAATGAGAGACTTATTTGCGAGGATTACTGAGAATAAGGGACCATTGGGAAAATGGGCCTCACAAGCAGAGGGATACTTTGTTTTTCCAAAATTAGACGGACCTATCTCTAACCGGATGAAATTTCGGGGGAAAGAGGTAATTACATGGAGTATTAATGATTATTTAGGTCTGGCCAACTTACCGGAAATTAAAAAGGTAGACGGGGATACAGCTGCAGAATATGGTGCAGCATATCCTATGGGAGCCAGGATGATGAGCGGTCATACCGACTTCCACGAACAGTTGGAGCAAGAACTCGCTAATTTTGTGCACAAAGAGTCTTCCTACCTGCTAAATTTTGGTTATCAGGGAATGGTATCCGCCATAGATGCTCTTGTAGCCAAGGACGATATAATTGTGTATGACGTGGACTCCCATGCCTGTATTATTGATGGGGTAAGACTTCATATGGGCAAGCGTTTTACTTTTAAGCATAACGACATAGAAAGTTTAGAGAAGAACCTTGAACGTGCCACCAAAATGGCTGAGCAAACAGGCGGGGGCATACTGGTGATTTCTGAAGGAGTATTTGGTATGCGCGGCGAGCAGGGCAAATTAAAAGAAATTGTGGCACTGAAGAAAAAGTACAATTTCAGGTTGTTTGTTGATGATGCTCATGGTTTCGGAACTTTGGGAAAAACAGGAGCCGGGGCAGGTGAGGAGCAAGGTGTTCAGGATGATATCGATGTCTATTTTGCCACTTTTGCTAAATCTATGGCCGGGATAGGTGCTTTTTTGGCCGCAGACAAAGAAATTATAGACTACCTCAAATACAACCTTCGTTCTCAAATGTTTGCTAAATCATTACCAATGGTATATGTAAAAGGCGCTTTGAAAAGGTTAGACATGCTGAGAACCATGCCAGAACTAAAAGAAAAGCTCTGGGAAAACGTCAACGCCCTTCAAAACGGTCTTAAGGAAAGAGGTTTTAATATTGGTACTACGAGCAGTTGCGTTACTCCTGTATACCTTAATGGTAGTATCCCGGAAGCAATGGCATTAGTTAAAGATCTAAGGGAGAATTATGGAATTTTCTGTTCAATAGTGGTCTACCCTGTGATTCCCAAAGGATTGATATTACTGCGAATGATCCCTACTTCAACTCATACTATGGAAGACATTGCAGTTACCCTCGATGCATTCTCAGCGATCAGGGAACGTTTGGAAAATGGCACTTACAAAAGGCTGTCAGCAGCTGTGGCCGCGGCGATGGGGGAGTAAGCAGTAAACAGTGAGCAGTAAACAGTTGGCAATTTAGTTAGAGCTGCGATCACTATTCGCGATCATCAGCATTCCTCGGTAATTTCCTCCATAAATATCATTGGAATTTTTTCAGAGATCCTTGCGATAGGTACGCCGTCTTTTATGGGTAACAGGATTAAAATGCTTCCACATCTGTCTAATTGCAACATTTTCTTCTAATTCCGGGGTGCGATAGCATGTGACTATTTTCTTAGCCTTAAAAGTATGATAGAATTCGTTAAAAATTATTGATGTTACCCCTTTATTTTGGTATTCCGGATGAATCCCGATTAAATAAAAGGTAACATCTTTGCTGTGTTTTTTGGCTTGCAACATATGGTAAAAGCCAAACGGGAACAATTTCCCTTTTGCTTTTTGCAAAGCCTTTGAAAATGATGGCATGACAATCGCAAAGGAAATAAGCTGGTCATTTTTATCGATAATGAACTTAATGTATTCCGGATTTATAAAACTGATGTACTTCTTTTTGAAATAAGCTTTCTGGATGTCGGTAATTGGAACAAAAGATGCCAGACTGGAATAGGTTTCATTAAACAGATCGAACATTCGATCTGTCCATGGCATTATTTCACTGGTTTTTGTAAAATTCATTTCCCTTAGCCCATAACGTTTTTTGATTAACAACTGCACCTTGGAAAAAAGCTTTGGATCCGCATTGGCCGCGGGAAATTTATTTTCCAGGTATTCTTTTTCTTTTACAAATCCCAGGTTTTCATAATGCTCCTTATAATAAGCATGATTGTACCAGGTAATCATGGTGCCTATATGGTTAAACCCCTCTGTAAGTACACCTACTTTGTCCAGATTAGAAAAACCGACCGGGCCTTCCATAAAATCTAATTGCTTTTCTCTGCCAATCTCAGCCACCTTATCGACTAAGGCTTTGGAAACTTCTAGATCGTCTATAAAGTCGAACCAACCAAATCGCATTTTACGCATCTTCTGGTGGTTAATTTCTATCCAATTTACTATAGCAGCTACCCTGCCAACTAGTTTATTGTCTTTATAGGCAAGAAAAAATTGGGCTTCGGCATCCCGGAAAACAGGATTCTTCTCTTTGTCAAAACTGCTGAGTTCTTCTTTGATTATAGGCGGAACCCAATAAGGAGAGTCTTTATAAAGGGAAAAGGGGAATTTGACAAACTTCTTTAAATCGGTTTTGGATGTGGCTTCCTTTATTGTAATCATTCCAATGTATTGTGGACTCAATATTAGGAATAATTAAGAATAGAATAAAGATTAAAAAGAAAATTAACTTCTCACATTTTAATGCGGGCCTCATGGAATAAGTCAGAATTCGATCACCCCATCATCGGTTTTGGTATTCTTTTTTTGTTTTTTCTTTAGTTTGCGGAGTTGCTTTTTCGAAGGCCCCAGATCTATATCTTCCGCACCCGATCCTGTTTTTCTCTTTTTCACTTTTTTACTCTTCTTTTTCATGCTGTTTTTTTGAATTGGTCCCCCGTTCTCACCAGCTTTTTGTTGATCTATTGCTACCGGAGTATCGTTGTGGAAATCAAAGCGATATGAAACTCCTGCCATAATGAATATCCTCGAAGGGGTATTTTTAAAACTAGCCCCAAGGTTCATGTCTAGCTGTAGATCCTCATTTACTAAATGTGCCACACCGCTGCGTAGTAGTACATCCGAATACCGATCGCTTTTGATCCCCTGGTTTTCCACGAATACACTCCATTTAGGATTTCTGAATGCATGTGAAAAAGACACCAAATAGCTCCATTCCGGAAAATCAGTTGCAATTCGATCGTAGGCAATATTACTAATTAAAACAAATCGCGGAGAAAGCCTGCTCTGGGTAGCCACCATAACTCTTGGCGACACAATCGGATCTTCTCTGTAAAAGGGATTGTCGCCCAAAACAAAATTTGCCCCTGCATATACTGAAACCGAAGGGATTAAATTTTTCAGTTGAAAAACATTGTTGGCTCGCCAACTTCGAATGTTGGGTTTATTTCTTTCAGGGTCCTTGTATCGGTCATAAATTAAATACTTAACGCCTAATCTGTTCCGGTAGAAATCTGTTCTTGACTCATCAAATCCAAAGTTTGTAAATGTGATGTTTTGATGCTGAAATGTACCTTCATAATTTAACTCCAATTCTTCAAATAGGAGTCCGTAGCGCAAAGAAATGTCACTGCCCCAAATGTTAGATTGTGTATTTAGTATACTGTGATCCTGTTGTTCATAAAAAAGTCCAGCCTCCAATTGCAATACATTTTTACCTATAGCGTAGGCACTTACAGAAAGTCCGGGACGGTTAGAATTTATTACATCGGTATATTGAGAAATAGCAAATAATGGCAAAACAGATGCCAAAAGCAGAAGAATCTTTTTGTTGCAAATCATTTTAACGAGATGGACCTCGGCCCCTTTTTATTATTATTTTATGACTTTTGTACTGTTATTACAACGCTGGAATTGTATTTTTGATATAAATATTTCAAAGAATATGGCTTTTTTAAAGACGATTTTAATATTAATGCTGATCTACTATCTGCTCAAGATACTGGCAAGATGGTTTGCTCCAAAATTGTTTGGTTATGCAGCCAGAAAAGCAGAAAAGCATTTTCAGGAAACATTTGGAGCCCATCCCGGACAGGAATCAGCTGAAGATGAATTATGGGGAAGCGCAAAAAAACAAGATAAAAGGACAACCAAAGAAGCTTCAAAGGATATCGGAGAATACATAGATTTTGAAGAAATAGAATAACCAATCCTGTTAAACCACCCGATGAACAAAAGTCTTAATGCTTTATTTGTCCATTTTTTTGCGCTTGTCTTTTTCGTTTTAGCTTCTCTTGCGTATTTCTACCCCGTACTTCAGGGTAAAACCATTCGGCAATCCGATATTGAACAGTATTCCGGAATGGCCAAGGAACAAAACGATTTCAGGAAAAGGACTGAACAGGAGCCCTATTGGACCAATAGTGCTTATGGCGGGATGCCTACCTACCAATTAGGAGCATATTATCCCCATGATTACGTTAAAAAATTAGACCGGCTAATACGTTTTTTACCAAGGCCGGCAGATTACCTCTTTTTATATTTTATTGGATTTTATATCTTATTGTGTTGCATGAAGGTAGATTACAGACTCGCCATTTTGGGTGCGCTGGCATTTGGTTTTTCTACCTATTTTATTATTATCCTGGGAGTTGGGCACAACGCAAAAGCGCATGCCATTGGGTACCTGCCAGTTTTACTGGCTGGTATTATGCTTACGTTTCGTAAAAAATATTTATGGGGTTTTGTGCTTACCGCTATCGCCATGGCCCTGGAAGTAGGGGCCAATCATTATCAAATGACCTATTATTTTATGCTTCTGGTTCTCGTGTTGGGGGCGGTCTATTTGATAGATGCTATTAGAAAGAGAAAACTGAAACACTATTTCACTGCTATTGGTTTGTTAATCGTAGCCGTTACCTTGGGGATTGCGGCGAATGCAACTGCCCTCATGGCAACCAAAGAATATGCAGATTGGAGTACCAGGGGAAAGTCGGAACTGACCATCAATCCTGACGGAAGCACCAAGGAGAAAACAGACGGACTTAGTAAGGAGTACATCACTCAATGGAGTTATGGTATTACAGAATCTTTAAACCTTTTTGTACCCAGGCTTTTTGGTGGTTCTAACGGCGAAAACCTTGGAGAAGATTCAAAGGCCTATCAATACCTAATAGACCAGGGCCTTCCACGTACAAGAGCACTGGAGTTTGCGAGCAGTTTACCTTTATATTGGGGTCCGCAGCCCCTCACCTCAGGGCCTGCATATATTGGGGCAATCATCGTCTTTCTGTTTATTCTGGGACTATTACTGCTAAAAGGCCGTGTTAAATGGTGGCTGCTCGGCGGTACTATCCTGTCTTTAGTGCTGTCATGGGGTAAGAACTTTAGCGTTCTAACCGACTTCATGATAGATTATTTCCCTCTTTATGATAAATTCCGGGCGGTGTCTTCTATTCAGGTTATACTGGAATTGTGCGTGCCAATAATGGCGGTAATGACCCTGGTAGTACTTTTTAAACCCATCATTTCCACAGAGAAAAAAATTAACACTTTAAAACTTGGCTTTCTAATTAGCATGGTTATCGGACTAGGATTGTTTTTACTTAAAGGCAGTTTTGATTTTTCCGCAGCCAGCGACGCTGCTTATCAACAGTATTTTGGGGATGAGGTTCTGGCCATGATAAAACGCGATCGTGAAGCAGTTTACGTAAATGATACCGTTCGCTCTTTGATTTTTGTATTCTTAGCTGCACTGGCACTGTGGCTATTCTTAAAGCAAAAGATCAGGCAAAATATCCTGATACTGGCCCTTGGATTGCTTATTCTGGTAGATTTGGTAGGGGTGGACCGGCGCTATGTCAATAAAGACAATTTCGTAAGACAACGACTGATGGACAGGCCTTTCCAGGCATCTGAGGTGGATAAAGAGATAAATCAGGACAAAGATATTTTCCGGGTCTATGATCAGACGCAGGGATTTGAGGGTGGCAGGACCTCCTATTTTCATCAGGCCATCTCCGGATACCATGCAGCCAAACCAGCCCGGATGCAAGACCTGTACGATTTTCATATTCAAAAAGGAAATATAGGGGTGTATAATATGCTAAATATTAAGTATGTTATTCAACAGGATGAAGAAGGAAAGAGTTATGCTGGACTAAACCCGGACGCCAATGGCAATTCCTGGTTTATAGCAACTTTAAAAGAGGTACAAAGTGCAAATGAAGAAATTTTGGCGCTGGATAGTCTGGATCTAAAAAATGAAGCCGTAGTCAATACCGCAATTTTTAGTTCGATAAACAGATTTAATTTTCAAAAGGATTCTATTGCATCTGTGACGCTTACCGACTATAATCCCAATCATTTGAAATACAGAACTAGAAACTCCTATGCCGGAGTGGCCGTTTTTTCTGAAATGTATTACCCCAATGGATGGAATGCATATTTGGACGGGAAGCTCACGTCACATTTTAAAGTAAATTACGCATTAAGGGCAATGAGAGTGCCAGCCGGAGATCATATCGTGGAATTTAAATTTGAACCAGTGCTAATAAAGACCGGCAGTAAAATTACCCTGAGCACTTCTTTATTATTGGGACTCATTGTACTTGGAGGAATGGGATTTACCTATTGGAACAGACGAAAAGAAGCTGAACCAGATAGTTCAGAGGAAGAGAAATTGGAATAAGTATGAATTTTATATACTGCTGTAAGTTATACATCCGTTTTGAATTTCAATTGCGTATATTAAGTGTTGTATGTGGCCCTGAATAACAATTGACCAGTATCTAAATCGTTGGCAAAAAAAGTTCTCATAGTTACCTATTATTGGCCTCCGGCAGGAGGACCAGGCGTTCAACGCTGGTTAATGTTTGTTAAATACCTAAGAGAGTTTGGCATTCAGCCTGTGGTCTATATTCCCGAAAATCCGAATTATCCAATTCTGGATGAAACCCTTGTGAATGAGATTCCAGAGGGTATCAGATACTATAAAAATAAAATAAAAGAGCCGTATTACATGGCAAAAATGCTATCCGATAAAAAAACAAAAAAAATTAGTTCGGGAATTATTGATACCTCCGGGCAGTCGTTCATTGAGAAAGTCATGTTGTGGGTAAGGGGTAATTTTTTTATTCCGGATGCCAGAAAAAATTGGGTGCAACCTTCAATCAGTTATTTATCCCAGGTACTCAGCAAAGAGGAAATTGATACTGTGGTTACCACGGGACCGCCGCACAGTCTGCATTTGATTGGCCTTGGGCTTAAAGAAAAGCATAGTATTTTCTGGCTGGCAGACTTCAGAGATCCCTGGACCTCGATCGGATACCATAAAAAATTAAGGTTAACAACATCTTCAGAACAAAAACACAAAGATCTGGAACATCTTGTATTGAATTCAGCAGACAAACTGGTGGTGACAAGTGATACAACTAAACAGGAGTTTCATCGAATTACAAATAAACCTATTGAGGTAATCACCAATGGCTTTGATACAGATTACCAGGGAGGTACTCACCTGGATGAAAAATTCTCTATTGCACATATTGGTTCTCTGCTAAGTGGCAGAAACCCAAAGAACCTTTGGAAGGTCCTGTCAGAACTGGCCACGGAAAATGAAATTTTCAGATCGGTTTTACAACTTAACTTTATCGGGGTGGTTAGCAAAGATGTTATAGATAGTTTATATCATTACGAATTGGCTCCATATATGCAATTAAATGGATATGTATCTCATGCTCAGGCTCTTAGATATCAGAGAAGTGCACAGATACTTTTGATGGTAGAGATTGATGCGGATGAAACCAAAGGGATTGTGCCAGGCAAATTGTTTGAGTATATGGCGGCAAAAAGACCTATACTTGCTGTTGGCCCAAAAGGTTGGGATGCTGCTAAAATTATTAATGAAACCCGTACTGGTACCACTTTTAATTATTCTGATCATTTGGAGTTGAAACTTCTTGTAAAGGAATGGTTTGCTAAATATCAAAAGGGGAAACTGGAAGTAAATGACGGAAATATAGAACAATATAGCAGAAGAGAGCTTAGCCGTAAAATGGCGCAACAATTATTATGGGAATAGTCTTCAGACAATCATTTACCAATACACTAATCACATATTTGGGTTTTGGGATAGGTGCAATAAACACATTGTTTCTTTACACCCGTTTCCTGACCGAAGAATATTATGGTTTAGTTGGCGTAATATTGTCAACAGCCACTCTGCTTATGCCGATTCTTGCGTTTGGGGTTCCTAATACCCTGGTAAAGTACTATAGCAGTTTTAAGGGATCCAGAGATACGGACGGCTTTCTTACCATGATGTTGTTATTGCCATTGCTGTTAATTATCCCGGTTGCAATTATTAGTTATATGGCAAATGCCGCGATAGGGGATTTTCTGGCTAGTGAAAATGTTATTGTAGCCGATTATGTGTGGTATATCTTTCTGATAGGGATGGCTATGGCCTATTTTGAAGTGTTTTACGCCTGGTCTAAAGTACAGCTAAAATCCGTTTATGGGAACTTTATGAAAGAAGTCTTTGTTAGGCTGGGGGTAACCGTTTTATTAATTCTTGTTTACTTTGATATTATAGATGTCACAACTTTTTTAAAGGCTTTAGTAGGACTATATCTGCTACGCACTGTTATGATGAAGATTTATGCGTATGGTTTAAAAATGCCCAAACCTCATCTCAAGTTTCCAGATAACAGCAGGAGTATATTAAATTACAGCAGCCTGATCATTTTAGGCGGATCTACAGCCGTGGTATTGTTAGAAATAGACCGCTTTATGATCAATCAGTTTATAAGGATAGAGAATGTGGCTTACTATAGTGTTGCCATATTCATAGCTGCAGTAATAGCAGTCCCTTCGAGGGCTATGCACCAGATTACTTATCCCATGACCGCCGAACTTTTAAATACAGAAGACCAAACCGGTCTAAAACAACTCTATAGAAAGACTTCTCTAACGCTGTTCATAATCGCAGGAATTATATTTATAGGTATCATCCTGAACTTAAATGATCTGTACACCCTGTTACCCGAGGCATACAGAGGAGGTTTTACTGTAGTTTTGCTTATTGGTCTGGCTAAGGTTTTTGATGCACTATTGGGAAATAATAATGCCATTTTGTACAATTCCGATTATTACAGGACCTTACTTGTAATGGGAGTTATATTGGCAGTTTTTACCGTACTGTTTAATCTTTGGTTGATCCCGAAATACGGATTAAACGGAGCGGCAATAGCATCATTTGCGGCTATATTCCTTTATAACAATGCCAAATTAATTTTTGTAAGAATGAAATTTGGGATGCAACCTTTTACGACCGAAACATTTAAGGTTTTTGGATTGCTGGTATTTATTGGGGCACTTTTTTATGTGCTGCAATTTCCATTTCATCCCATTGTTAATATCCTTCTAAAAAGTGTATTGATGTTAGCAATGTATTTAGGAGTCTTATACCGCCTGAGGATTTCCAAAGATCTTTTTGGTTTAATATCCAGGTATTTAAAGCGCTAGTTAATTACATTCTTCTTAGCCCTTAATCACTGATTTTAATCGGGCTTTTCATGTAATACCCAAAGCGGACGACAGGGCTGTGGCCAATCCAAGGAAACTCAAAAAGCCGCAAATGTCCGTAACTGTGGTCAGTATTATTGAAGATGAAGTTGCCGGATCCTGGCCAACAGCTTTGAGGAGCATTGGAATAACCGCACCCGCAAAACCTGCAATTATCATGGACAATATCATCGATATACCAATTACAATCGCTATACCCATGGAGGATGCCCAGAAATAAACTATTATTCCTGTAGTGAGTGCTACAGCCACGCCATTGATAAAACCTACCATTATCTCTTTTCTGGCAACTCTGAACCACTGGGAAATCCGTATTTCTTTTAATGCCAATCCACGCATTGTAACTGCAAGTGCCTGCGATCCGGTGTTGCCAGATTGCCCCGCCACAACTGGTAGAAAAACGGCCAGAATAGTAATTTGGGCAATGGTATCTTCGAAAAAACCAACTACAAGCGAAGCAAGGAAAGCAGTAGCTAAATTTACCTGTAGCCAGGGAAGCCTTTTACGAACAGCAAAAGAAACTTTTGACAAGGCCTGCTCTTCCCGACCTGCCCCAAACATGGCCTGTAAATTTTCAGTAATTTCTTTCTTTGTGGCGCTAATTAGGGCATCATTTCTTATAACACCCAGCAGATTATTATTAATATCGATAACAGGAATTTGAAGTAAAAATTCCTTTTCAATAATTTCTAGTACTTCTTCCCGTGAAGCCATTGCGTTTACCGAGGGCGACTGTTCCATAAGGGATGACAATTTATCCCCGGGCTGGGCAATTGCAATATGTTGTAATGGTATTTTACCCAAAAGTTGTCCGTCCTCATTGGTGATGTACACAACCGCAATTTTACGATCTCCTAATTTACGTAACTTATTGAGCACGTTCGCAATATCATTGTCCGCATCAAAAGTAATTACATTGGTCTCCATCAGATAACCTGCCATTCCAGGCTGATAATTTAGAAAGTCCTTTATTTCCCTTGCGATCAGATCCGGGAGTAAGTCCAGTTTTGAAATTATATTCTCTGGATCAAGACGAGATAGCATCCTCGCTCCTAAATGGGTGTTTATATTAGAAAATAATTGAACAAACAGTTTATCTTCCATCTGAGAAATTATTTCCGTGACAATATCGGGATTCAATTTCGAGAAGACAGCCCTTGCATTTGCTATTGGAAGCTGACGGAGGTAATCCAAAATAATTTCTGGCTCAAAGTTATCCAGAATATTGGCTGCATCTTTGGGATACTGTTTAAAAAAAGCTCTGCTCAGTGAGACCTGAGCACTATTGTTCGTTTCCATACCCTGTAATTAATATCTTGATTATTTGGCTAAGCTTTGTAAAAAACTTGCGAGTCCTATTCTGTACAACTCTCCAAGTGCACTGCTCGTTTCTATAATTGCTTTTGTCGATGGCCTTTCATTATCAGAGGTAACACCTATGGTCTTTCTATATGGCAGCGTCCCCAGAAGTTTCTCAGACTTGTCAACTACCGGAATAGTTCGGTAATCGTGCCAGGCAGGATGACCCAATGTACTGCTAATAGTCATATCCGGATAAAACCTTGGCAAAGCGGTCTGCATAATGGCGTGTACGGTTAATTCCTTTTTAGCAAATAAAAGATTCTCGAGTAATACGGCTCCTTCCAATATTCCCTTCACGTCTACAACATATAAGTGCGACTCCAGATTTTCCCTGTTTCTCCTAACAATATCCATCACTTCTTTTACCGTCAGGTCTTTATTCACAACAATTGCAGGGACCATCAAAATGCCCACTGTATTGGGAACCTGTTCCAGTTTCTTACGAATGAGGGCAGCCAAATTATCATTTAACAGGTCTAAAAGTTTGGTTCTGTGCGGTTCTTCCAGACGGCGACACAGGGATTCAGCAAGTGTGACATCCATTTTCTCTACAATTTTTGCGCCTTTGTCAGCAGACAGCAAGAGAAAATATCTGGCCGCTTTATCCACACTGATAAGATTGAGTAGTGTTACCACCATGGGAACAGAAATTTGCTCAATGAACGCTGCCACTTCCTGATCCTCCAAATCTTCGAGCACCTTAGCCGCCTGAAAGGGATATTTACTTATAAAATCTTCTGCTAATGTTAGGTCGGAATCCATGTGCTACTTCTTATTGATCAGGAATGACTTAGTTTCATTGAACTCCTTGGCCGGAATTGCTACCTGACCCTCTTCACTATTCAGTATAACATTACCCTGATCTATTTTAGTGATTGTTCCTTTAATTTTACCAATCTGTACTTCGTCACCCTCCTTGTACATTTTTCTAACATAGAAAGCCCCTAATATATTACTGATTGAGGTACGGGCTCCAAGGCCAAATGCAAGGGCAGCCCCAAACAGCAGTGCCGCCAGCACAATATTAATAATATTGATAAGAAATGTTATTTCGATGCCTACCTGATCTATCGCAATAATTATAGCAGTAAAAAGGATTATAAACTGTATTACTTTTCCAAGGGTCTTGTTGTAATTTAAACCAACACGGTTGCCGACCGAATTAATTAGTCCCGCTATAAAGTTGCCAATGATGATTGCCGCAAAAATTATAAGGATAGCTGCCAGTACATTGGGCACATACTTCAATATACTTTCAAACCAGTTAGTTAAAATAGTCAATCCCAGTATATCGGTGATCAACAAAATACTGGAGAAAATGATTAACCAGAAAAAAGCCATCCCAATAAACGTGCCTGCCTGCCCGAGATCTACATTGTTAAATCGTCGGCTGACAAGTTTTCCTACATAACCAATAAAACGTTTTACCAGATATTTTACCAGGTACGCCAGCAGATAACCAACACCTAATACTAACAGAGAGATGAGTATATTCGGAACTAGCGCCAGGAAATCGTTCCAGAGCTTTTCAAGCATACTGTTAATATGTTCTAACATAGGATTTTAAAGATAAGAAATTCAAGGTCACCTTTATCAACTAATTTTTCAAATCTACCTGCTGAAAAGAAGCACTCCCGTTTCAGGAAAGATATAAATAATTGTGATTAATCCGACAAAATGCTTACGTATTACGGAACATCCAATAAATAATTATTTGCTAAAATAACCTCCACCGAAAATTGCGCCGTTTTCTTTTAATTAGCGATATAATTTGCATGCCGTGTTTATACCAAATAGTACCTCAGAAAAAAGCCCCGTAGCGGACGAATCCACCACGGGGCTAAACAACTAACCAACCTAAAAACTATCTTTATTGCACTCTTGTGCGACTACTTCTGCTTTTTGTTCCGCTGCTTTTGCTTCTGGAGCTTCTGGCCGGAGCCTTGCTAACAGTTCTCCTGGAAGAACTTTTGCTGGCCGTTGCACTGCTGCTTCGGCTACTTCTACCGGCAGGTCTTGCCTGTGAGCTACGTTGTGTAGTTCTTTTAGCTACAGTTCTGCTGCCAGTACTTCTGCTTTGTGGTTTCTTATAGCTTGTTGAGCTACGCTTAACCGTTTTACTTCTTGGGGTAGTGGTTACCGTTCTTCTCGTTACCGATTTTCCGGAATTTGAACGTATCCCACTATTATTCCCTTTTCTAACAGTAGAACTTCTGTTCACACTGCTGTTTCTGTTCGGAACACTTCGGTTTACAGTTCTGCTGCTGCTGCCACTGTTCTTGCGAACATTACTCCTTGCAACTGTTCTGTTATTTCTACCAGCATCGCCTCTTTGGTTTACATGGCCGTCAGACCTTTTTCCATATTTGTTATTTGAAGCAACCCTCTGGTTACTCCTGAGGCCATCTGCTCTTCTGCTCCTGTTCTCACGAACCGAAACTCTTTTGTCATTTCTATATACCTGGTGCCTTTTGTGGCCCTTGTTGTATCTATAATGTTTGCCAACATTTGCATATGCTCTCCTGTAATTATGTCGATATGGCCTGTAGTAGGTATACCTGAATGGAGAATAATATTGCCTGTACGGTCTTCCAAATACCAGGCAGAATCCTAAAGCAGGTCTTACGAAGTACCTGTGGAAAGGCCTGTATACGTAGTGTCTGTTATAGACATTGATGTAACCTGTATGGTAATCATAGAATCCTCGGTTGTTGTAGTAGACATAAAGTCCGCCTACACGTCTTACCCTGCCATTTCTATAAGTGATATCCACATCTCCAATCTGGTTTACCCTGCCGTAATAGTCGTAATAAACAGGAACGTTTTCTACCTGAATTACTGCACCGTAATCGTCGTACTGTGCATAAGGGCTATAATCATAACCCGAGTTAAACGTGATCCCTTTTCTTCGACCACTAACATAATTATCTATGTAAAAATCGAACTCACCATCCGGATATACTGAAAACGTAATGCCATTTTCAACAAAAATGAATGAGTTGTTGTAATTATAAGCATTGCGTAGTGCAACCTTATTTTCTGCTGTTGCAGCCATGGTACTCGCTGTACCTAAAACTAGGGCTGCTATTAAGAGTACTACATTTTTCATTATATAAGGTTTTAATTTTCCGAATGCAACTTTTACATTCTGCTATGTACATACCAAACAGCGTGCCAAGAATTTTCAACGTAATATAATATGCTGATATACAAGTATATAAAAATATAATTCAATCATATTCTATAAACATGGAGATGAAAGACAGCTAACATAATTAGCGAAATTTCTATGTTTGCGAACGAATTATAGTTAGAAGTGATCGATGTTAAATAGGTACCTTTAGTCTGGTAAAAGAATAAGTGTGCTAAGTCCAAAACTGCAAATAAATAATATTAAAAATTCCATGGTGACTTAGGCAGTTGAATATTCCTTAGTTATAGTTCATGGATCAGTATATACTATTTGAAGAACATTTAAAATATAATACATGGCAGTTAGCGAGAATTATTTAAGTTTTATCAAGGAGCAATTTTCTGAATTTGGGGAGATTGAGATTAAAAAAATGTTTGGAGGATACGGATTTTTCAAAGATCGGTTGATGTTTGGGATGATCGGTAACGACTCTTTTAGATTAAAGGTGGATGCCACCAATGAAAAAGATTATATTTCAAAAGGAATGAAACCATATAATTCTGAGCAAAAGAAAAAAAGTATGCCTTATTGGGAGGTTCCGGCAGACGTATTGGAGAATAAATCTGAACTTTCCAAATGGGCTTTAAAGTCTGTCGCGATTGCAAAATCCGCAGCGGCGAAGAAGGGCAATACTAAATAACCAACAAATCATTAGGCAAGAGAACAAGTGGCAAAGGTTTCTGTTATTCAATTAACTTCAATGCCTATACCTTAAGAATAACAACAAATTGTCTGTTAAAACCTGTAATTTAGTTCAAAATGCAATTAAAAAAAGGGTCAAATGAATTTCGTATACATTAGATCTAAAGCCTTACCTTTAACTGATTGACGGGGCAGCTCTGGTATATTATTTTATTTTTTTCTCCCAGCGAACGGCCAGCTGTACTTTAAATTACGTTTTAATGATATATACCAATTAAAACTAAGTTGAATATAAAAAGCGCGATTAAAGAACTAAAAAGGCGCAATGTCATCAAGGCTGCCATTGCCTATTTGGCAATAGCATGGTTAATTTTACAGGTTTTTTCTTTATTATTTCCATTGCTTAATGCTCCAACCTGGATTCTAAAAATTCTTACACTTGTCTTATTTATTGGTTTCCCATGTTGGATAATATTTTCTTGCAAGTATCAGATTACTTGGGAAGGTATAAGAAAAATTGACGTTGAAGGGGTCACTTTTTCAAAAGAAGTTAAAGTAATAAGTGCCTTGATATTTTTAGTGATATTTATCCCATTTTCATTTTTAATCCTAAGACCAGCTAAAAATTCAAAAGTCCGGAATGTAACATCTCTAAAGGAAATTACAACTGACACACTAACCAATGGTGCTAACCTTACTAAAAACCTTGCTGCTCTTGATTTTTACCTCAAAGGAGAATACCATTTTAAAAGGCAGTCACTTGCAGATATCAATTTAGCCATAGACAATTATCTTAAAGCTATTGAAAATGATTCTCATTTTGCTATGGCTTACAGCAATTTAGGAAGTGCTTATATGAGAAAAAATTTGTCGTTTGACCCAAATATCAAATGGGAAGAAGAAGCATATTCCGCAGCAGGAAAAGCACTGCAATTAGATCCAAAGCTCGCAAATCCGCATATAATTCAAGGTCAGTTTTTTTGGAGCCCTTCTCATAATTTTGCACATGAGGCGGCGATGAACGAGTTTAAGAAGGCAATTATTAAAGATTCCACGAACAGCCAGTCTTATGAGCAGTTGTCTCTTGTTCAATTGCATGTTGGACTTTTTAAGGAGGCTTTAAAAAACGCTAAAAAAAGTATAACACTTGATCCTGGTAATTACAGAGCTAGAAGATTTATAGCAGAAATATATCTTTTTCAAGGTAATTATAAGCAAGCCTTAAAGGAGTTTAATAAAATTCCCAAAAGTTTTGCACAACAACCAACACAAGCATTTAAAGCACTTACTTATTTTTATATTGAAGATTCGGAAATGGCAATCCAAATTTTAAAAGAAAATCTGGAGACTTTTCCTAATTGCCCTCACAGCAATAGCGTATATGCTATAATATTATCGAGCCGAGGAGAAAACAAGGAAGCTTTGAAAAAGATTAAAATTGCTTTTGATAATTTGGATGACTTCATCCATGCGCATCATATTTATTATTATTTAGCTATTTCCTATAATTTAATGAACGACAAACAGGAAGCGATAAAATGGTTAGAAAAGGCTATTGATACCGGATTTCCGAATTACCCTTTATTTAAATCGGACCCAAAACTTCAAAATTTGAATAATCAAGCTGGTTATCTGAACCTACTTTCAAAATTGGAAAAAGAATGGGAGTATTTTAAAGCCATATAACATGTAGGCCTTGAATACAACTTGGATCATTGTTATGCTAGAAACGGAGGGAATATATTTCAAAAGGAATGAAACCATATAATTCTGATCAAAAGAAAAAAAGTATGCCTTATTGGGAGGTTCCGGCAGACGTATTGGAGAATAAATCTTAGCTTTCCAAAAAGGGCTTTAAAGTCTGTCGCGATTGCAAAATCCGCAGCAGGCAAAAAGGACAATACTAAATAGACCAACAAATCAAAAAACCAGAGACCCACTCTCTACTTTGTCAATTACTCAGTAAACATCAAAATATTTACCTTTAGCAAAACCAAAAAAGCGAATCAATAATATGGAAAAAATAATACGCAATTTAGTACTCTTCACTTTTATAATTTCTCCAATAGCGCTGGTCCATGGTCAAATTCAAAAAGGCGTATTAACCAAGGGCAATTTAATCAGTGAGGAGATTGGTCCGCCACAAACACACAGCTATGAATTGAATTTGGAAAAGGACCATTTTGTATTTCTTAAACTGATGCAGAAAGGGGTAGATGTTAAAATCTCCACCTTTGATCCTGATGGCAACAAAATTGAAGACTTCGACAGTCCCAATGGCAAAAATGGCCCGGAGTTGTTTACATTGATCTCCGGTGAAAAAGGCAAATATCGGGTAGAAGTTTCTCCTTTTGACGAAAAAGAACCCCTGGGAGTTTATGAGATATTGGTTGAAATTTTAAGGCCTAAGGCTACCTCAGCCGAAGATCAACTAGATGAGATTTTTGCCCCCTGGGACAATAATTCTGCTCCCGGGGCGGCTGTAGCAGTGGTCAAAGACGGGGCAATAGTGGCTAATAAGGGTTATGGCCTTGCAAATCTCGAGTACGATATTCGCATACAACCAAATACCATATTCCATATCGCTTCTGTTTCAAAACAGTTTACTGTATTTGCTATACTCTTGCTCGAAAAGCAAGGGAAATTAAGTCTAGAGGACGACATTAGAAAGTATATACCTGAAGTTCCCGATTTTGGAACAACCATAACTTTAAGACACCTGGCCTCGCATACCAGCGGATTAAGGGATCAATGGAATTTGCTGGCTATGGCCGGTTGGCGTCTCGATGATGTAATTACTCTGGAGCAGGTACTTAAGCTGGTTAGCAAACAAAAAGACCTGAATTATCCCCCGGGCGATGAATTTTTATATTGCAATACCGGCTTTACTCTTTTAGCCGAAACTGTTGCCAGGGTCTCCCAAATGTCTTTTGCGGAATTCACCAAAGCAAATATTTTTGTACCATTACAAATGAAGAACACCCTATTTTATGACGATCATGAGAAGATCGTAAAGAACAGGGCCTATTCTTATTACGCGGACAGTACCGGCTATAAAAAAAGTGTACTCAGTTATGCGAATGTGGGAGCAACCAGTCTATTCACAACTGTGGAGGATTTGAGTTTATGGGCTTTAAACTTTTCCAGGCCACAGATAGGCGATGCGGATATGATTGCAAAAATGAATACCCCTGCTGTTCTCAATAACGGCAAAACTTTTGGCGGGGCATTAGGACAGTTTACTGGTAAATACAAGGGGCTTGAACAAATTCAACACGGGGGTGCCGATGCGGGATACCGCACTTACCTTAGCCGTTTTCCGGATCAGGATTTTGCTGTCAGCGTTTTTAGCAATTCGGCTAATTTTAACCCTGGAAGGATAGCGAACAGCGTTGTGGACATTTACCTCAAAGATGCTCTTGTGGAAAAACCGGAAGAATCTACCAAAGAGGAAGCGGCAACCGAGACCGAGAGTATTACGGTAGCACCGGCCATTCTACGAACTTATGTGGGCGAGTTTGAGTTACAACCTGGGTTTATTATTGGAGTAAAAGAAAAAGAAGGAAAACTGGTTGCACAAGCCACAGGGCAACCAGAAGTTGCACTGATTCCTGTATCTGAAACGCAATTCACTGTGATGGGGGTTGAAGCCAAGCTGGAGTTTATACCTAATGGGGGAGATACTGTGAAACTGATTAAGTTACACCAGGGCGGACAAATAATGGAAGCGCCCAGACTAAAAGCATTTGACAAAGATGCCGTAAAACTCTCAGACTTTGAGGGTAACTATTACAGCGAGGAATTGGCAACCACCTACCAATTTAAGGTGGTAGAAGAGCAATTGATGGCACAACATATAAGGCATAGCAATTTTAAACTTAATCCGCTTAAGGAAGATGTATTTTCTGGTGATGTATGGTTCTTTGGGCAGGTAACATTTGAAAGGGATGAGAATAACAATATCATCGGTTGTAAAGTTTCATCGGGGAGGGTTAGAAATGTGAAATTTGAAAAGCTCAAATAAGAGTTAATTAAATTATTATTAGCTAATTGGGAGCAGAGGTCAACTCAATATAATACTGCAGTCTTCTTCAGATTATTTATTGGGTAAATAAGAATAAATTCACCTTCTATCCTCATGCGCCGATCGTTTGAAATTTAACACAATTCAGAACATAAATAATTGATAAACAGCAAAATAGATTGTACTTTTAGCTAGATGAAAAAATGCTGTCGTGGTTAAAATGAGTCTTAAGAAGCTAAAAAAACAGTTTATTTAATGATGGTCTTAGCTATTATTACTTTTTTATCTGGTTTTTTAAAATACACCCCTTTTGAGCACATCACTCTTCTTTTAATCTTTCTTTTGTTACTTGGAGGAGTTAAATTATTTAAAGGTGTAAAGAATACTGAAATAAGCGTCTACTCTAAATTTTTTCTTATTCTGACTGGGATATCAACGGTGGCGTTTATGTTGCTGGTAGCCGTTGCAGTTGTGAAGACATTTATTACAGAATTGACGCTCAGTGATAACCTGGAATTATTGGAGGGTTTATTCTATTTAGCCTCTCTTATTTTTTTAATTGTCGAAATTGGAAGTATCATTTTCCTGAATATAAATAGAAGTCGAAATTCAACCTAATTAAGTAAAATGAGAATTTCCAGGAATGCTCTTTTCATGTTAGTAAAACCCTTGCCTTTTATCCTCTTTTACACTTTTTGGTTAGAAGGATGATAGTTTTGAAGCGCTGATAGAATAGTAGGTGGTCTCATTGCCCGATTAAATAAAATTAAACCTTATGTCGCTTTAAGAATTTATCATCACAGTTTCTCGCTTAAATATCTGGCAGTGTGAGACTTTTTATTTTGAACCACTTCCTCTGGAGTACCTTCCGCCATGAGCTGACCGCCCCCTTCACCACCCTCGGGACCCAGGTCTATGATATAGTCTGCGCATTTAATCAATTCTATATTGTGCTCAATAACCACAATGGAATGTCCTGTAGCGATTAGTGCATCAAACGACTTCAGTAGTTTTTTTATATCGTGAAAATGTAAACCCGTAGTGGGCTCATCAAAAATAAAAAGTGCCTTGTCTTTGGTATTTCCCTTAACCAGGAAAGAAGCCAGCTTTATCCGTTGGGCCTCACCGCCGGATAGGGTAGAGGAAGACTGTCCCAATGTTACGTAGCCCAGGCCAACATCTTGTAGTGGTTTTAGTTTGTTTACTATTTTGGATTGGGTGTGCTCAGCAAAAAAGGCAACTGCATCATCAATCGTCATGTTCAGCACATCATCTATACTCGCACCCTCAAATTTTACTTCCAAAACTTCTTTCTTAAACCGCTTGCCGGCGCAGGTATCACATTCCAGATGCACATCGGCCATAAACTGCATCTCTACAGTAATTTCACCTTCTCCCTTGCACTTTTCACAACGACCACCATCTACGTTAAATGAGAAATGTTTGGCCTGGTAAGCGCGAATTTTACTAAGTTTTTGGGCAGCAAATAAGGCCCTGATGTCGTCATAGGCCTTAATATAGGTCACCGGGTTGGAACGCGAGGACCTTCCTATGGGGTTCTGATCTACAAACTCTACATTTTTTAAAAACTGGTATTTGCCTTCAAAAGCTGTAAACTGACCGGCCTTTTCACCATAGCCTCCGATCTCCTTTAGAACAACCGGATAAAGTAGTTTTTTAACCAAAGTACTCTTACCACTCCCGGATACTCCCGTAACAACGGTAAGCATATTCAATGGAAAAGTAACATCTATATTTTTAAGGTTGTTCTCCCTGGCTCCTTTTATGGTAATTTGGTTTTGGGAATTTCTCCGTTCGGAGGGCACTGTAATCTCCTCCGTTCCATTAAGGTAGCTGGCCGTCAGGGAAGAGGATTTCAAAATATCTGTCATACTACCATGGGCTACTACTTCTCCTCCATGGCTACCGGCTTCCGGGCCAATGTCTATTACCTCATCTGCCGCCATCATAATATCTTCATCGTGCTCCACAACGATTACTGTATTCCCTAAATCGCGTAATGACCGCAACACATCTATAAGGTTTTCTGTGTCTTTGGGGTGCAATCCAATACTGGGTTCATCTAAGATATACATAGATCCAACAAGGCTGCTACCCAATGAGGTGGCCAGGTTTATCCGCTGGCTTTCTCCTCCGGAGAGGGTGTTCGACTTTCTATTTAGCGTCAGATAGCTGAGTCCCACTTTACTCAAAAACCCCAGTCGGGTTGTGATCTCTTTGAGCAGACGTTTGGCAATCGTAGCATCGTGCTTATTTAAACTGATTTTATCAAAGAATGGGAGCAGCTTCACTATAGGCAGTTCCACAAGATCTGAAATAGACTTGCCATCTACCTTTACATAATCTGTTTCGGGGCGTAAACGTTTTCCTTTACATTGCGTACATCGTGTTTTACCCCTATAACGGGATAGCATCACACGGTTCTGTATTTTATAACTCTTTTCCTCTAATTGTTTAAAGAAATCTGAAATTCCTTTGAAGTGTGTGTTTCCATCCCAAACCAAAGCCCGCTGTTCTTCGGTAAGTTCAAACCATGGTTTGTGTATTGGAAAATCAAATTTATAAGCGCTGTTCACTAATTGGTCTTTGTACCAACTCATACTCTCCCCCCTCCATGGGAATACGGCACTTTCGTATACGGATAGGGAGGTATTGGGAATCACAAGGTCTTCGTCTATCCCTATAACATCGCCATAACCCTCACATTTTGGACAGGCACCGTAGGGGTTGTTAAAACTAAAAAGGTGTACGTTCGGTTCAAGGAAACTCATACCATCCAGCGCAAATTTATTACTGAATGCAACTTCCTTGCCGCTTGCTAATTCCTCAATAATACAATCACCCTTGCCTTCAAAGAATGCGGTGTCTACGGCATTGGCGAGTCGGTTGTAAAAGTCCTCATCCTCTTTTTTCACTATTCGATCTACAACCAAATCAAATTCTGCTCCAATATCCATCAGGGAATCGTCGATACGTACCACTTCACCTTTATATTTAATTCGGGCATAACCTTGTTTGGAAAGTAGCTGCACGGATTTAAAGGGATCGCGTTCTTCTGGGATTTTTACTGGAGCCAATAAAAGTAATTTGGTGCCTTCTTTATAAGTTCGTACGTGGTTAATGACATCCGAAACCGAGTGCTTCTTTACTTGTTTCCCGGATACCGGTGAGAAGGTATGGCCAATTCTTGCGTATAACAGCTTAAGATAGTCGTAAATCTCTGTTGTGGTCCCCACAGTGGAACGGGGATTTGTAGAATTTACTTTTTGCTCGATTGCTATAGCCGGGGCAATACCTTTAATATAATCGACCTTAGGTTTGTCCAGTTTCCCTAAAAATTGTCTTGCATAGGAAGAAAGACTCTCTACATACCTTCTTTGTCCTTCAGCATAGAGGGTGTCAAAGGCCAGGCTCGATTTCCCAGAGCCAGAAAGCCCGGTTATCACCACGAGCTTGTTCCTGGGGATCACCACATCAATATTTTTTAGATTGTGCAGTTTTGCCCCCTTAATGATAATATTTTCCTTAGGATTTACGTCCGAAATTGCAATCATGAGGCTAATTAAGGATGCAAAGATACATAGCAGGGGTTCAATAACCAATAGGGGTGTTTTTACATCAATTTTTGGTCAAATCACAACAATGTTTTCCAGCGAGCTGATATTTTTTCTATATTTGAACTGTTATAATTACAAAATCGATTCGCCTATAAAGCAACAATTACTTTTTAAGATTAACCTAGACAACTGAACCCTTACACTCCCTACACATGAAAATGGGAGCTAAGGAACCCCTAAGTTGAACCAAAAAAAAGTAATTGTATGGAACTACAGATCGATGACTCCGTGTTAGTTAGAGACTACATGAGCGGGGACGAAAGGGCCCTCGAAATTCTGATCGGAAAGCACAATCAACGCCTCAGCAGTTTTATTTACTCAAAAGTATTGGACAGGACTATCACTGAAGATATCTTCCAGGACACTTTTATTAAAGTAATTAAAACACTCAAAAGAGGGTCGTATAGTGAAGAAGGAAAGTTTTTACCCTGGGTGATGCGAATTGCCCATAACCTTATAATAGATCATTTTAGAAAAACCCGGAGAATGCCCAAATTTGAAGGTAGTGATGATTTTAATATTTTTTCTGTAATTGGCGATGACCGGCCCAATGCAGAAAAACAATTGATAAAAGATCAGATAGACTGCGACCTCGGGGCATTGATAGAGGAACTACCGGACGATCAAAAAGAGGTATTGGTGATGCGTATATATAAGGACATGAGTTTTAAGGAGATCTCAGAGAACACCAATGTGAGTATTAATACCGCTTTGGGCCGTATGCGCTATGCATTAATTAATCTTCGCAAGATCATAGAGAAGAATAATATTGTTTTAACGAGTTAATTTGCATCAGGCCGAGCATTTCTGGTTTGAACGAGTTTATCGGGTTGTAGATCGAGTAATACCAAGGGAAGCCGTGATAGTTGCGTTATTTAGCTATAATAACATACAACTATGGCACAAATTTACTCTGAAAACCCCGACAAATGCAAACTGGTTAAAACCAGTCCTGAAACTGTAAAGTTTCTATTAAGTTATTCAAAGTCCTTAAATATTGTTAAACACGAGGGCATGATCTTTGAAAATAACTTGAACTAAACAATATACCTCACCTTTTTCTGGTAAAGGATATTCCCCCTGATTTTTAATAGTCAGGGGGATTTTTATTGGTATAATGCTTATCTGAAACATATTTTCATTGTTAAAGGCCTATTATTTCTCCATCAGAAAAATTACACCTAACTGTATTTTGTCCGTTTTATTATACTCATTATTGCTAAAATGCGATTTTACATCATAAATGAGCCGTTTGACAACATAGTTTTTCACAGACCTCCCTGTTTATATACTTTTATTCTGTAATTAATAATGAAACAAATAGTGGCATATTAATAACAGTAAAACTAAAAAACCAAAAAAGGCTTTCCTCCTGTGGGAGATCTTAATCTTAACCAAAAAAACTATCTTATGAACATTCAAATAGAAGATTCTGAATTAGTTAGAGACTATATCAGCGGGGACGAAAGAGCATTAGAGACATTAATTAACAAACACAATCAACGTATCACCAGTTTTATCTACTCCAAAGTTCTGGACAGGGATATCACCGAAGATATTTTCCAGGATACCTTTATTAAAGTAATCAATACACTTAAAAAAGGATCTTATAGTGAAGAGGGTAAATTTTTACCCTGGGTAATGCGAATTGCCCACAATTTGATAATAGATCACTTCAGAAAAAATAAGCGGATGCCCAAGTTTGAAGGGAATGATGACTTTAATATTTTTTCAGTAATAGGTGATGATAAATTGAATGCCGAAAAACAGATTATAAAAGATCAGATTGATAGTGATCTTGGACAGTTAATCGAGGAACTTCCAGACGATCAGAGAGAGGTTTTGATTATGCGCATCTACAAGGATATGAGCTTTAAGGAAATATCTGAAAATACTGGGGTAAGTATAAATACCGCCCTCGGCCGAATGCGTTATGCCCTTATCAACCTTAGAAAAATCATAGATAAGAACAACATCGTCCTTACAAATTAGGAGTACATTTATTTATTGAGCAATATTTCCATTTTAGTTGCGTTATTAATGCATAACTATACTATTTTCTTATGGAAAAAATTTACTCTGAAGAAAAGAATGCTTGTGAACTGACAAAAGTTGGTTCGGACACTGTTCAATTTTTATTGAACTATTCCAAATCCCTGCGGATCGTAGGGTACAAGAGCTTCAAATTTGAAACAAATTTGAATTAAGACTAGAAAGAGCCCGCTATTTGCGGGCTTTTTTATTGTTGTAATCTTTCAAAACTGTTTTTCTTCCAATGGTTTTGGTGATAATATCTTTATCCAAATCCCAACCCCTGGCAGGTGAATATTCCCTACCATACCAAATGATCTGAAGATGCAGGTTGTTCCATAATTCCTTAGGAAACAATCGTTTGGCGTCTTTTTCAGTTTGTACTACATTTTTTCCACTGGAAAAACCCCAGCGATACATGAGTCGGTGAATATGCGTATCTACGGGAAAAGCCGGGATTCCAAAAGCCTGTGACACTACAACACTTGCAGTTTTATGTCCAACTCCGGGAAATTCCTCCAGTAATTCTATATCTTTTGGCACCACACCATTGTATTTGTCTATAAGCATTTGTGAAAGTCCGTGAATACCCTTGGATTTCATTGGCGAAAGTCCTACAGGTTTTATTATTTCCCTGATCTCCTCCACAGATAATTTAACCATGTCATAAGGATTATCGGCCCGCGCAAATAATAGGGGAGTGATCTGATTTACCCTAACATCGGTGCTTTGGGCAGATAGTAATACCGCAATTAATAGTGTATATGGATCATTGTGTTCCAGAGGAACCGGAATAACAGGGTAAATTTTTTGCAAAGTTTTTATTGTAAATTCTACCTTCTCAGTCTTCGTCATTTCCTTATTTTTGTCCATGAAAATTTAAAAGCGAATTTAGCCAAAAAAAATAGCATGAAAACACTTAAAAAGGGCGATAAGGTACCACAGTTTATTGTCAAAGATCAGGACGGTAACGACATCAAACTGTCTGATTATCAAGGGAAAAGATTAATTGTATTTTTCTATCCCAGGGCAAATACTCCGGGTTGTACACTGGAAGCCTGTAACTTAAGAGATAACTACAAAGCCCTGCAAGATGAGGGTTATGCCATTTTAGGAGTAAGTGGGGATTCTCAAAAAAAACAAACGAACTTCAGAAATAAATTTAATTTCCCTTTTCCGCTATTAGCTGATGAAGATCATACAGTTTTAAATATTTTTGGGGTTTGGGGTCAAAAGAAATTTATGGGCCGTACATATGATGGTATCCATCGAAAAACCTTTATTATAGACGCAGAAGGAATTGTTGAACGGGTGATTGATAAGGTAAAGACAAAGGATCATGCAGCCCAAATAATGGGTTAAGGAACAGCTTTTACTTTTATTGAGATGAATTGAGTATTTTATTTAGTCTCTGCTTTTTCCTTAGGTTTTTCGATGTTTTGTATAAAGAGTTTTTTCTTTTTGATAGTATCTGCGACACCTTCCGGAAGCATTTCTTCCCATCCCTTTTCACCACTAGTAAGCTTTTTAAGGACATCCCTGGAGAAGATATGCATGATCTCCGGATTGTAATCTATGATGTCCATTACCTTCCCATTGTATTTGAAGAATTTGTATAACTCTTTCATTCTGGGATGTACTTTTATATTATTACTGGTCATGATCTGCCCGGTCTCATGGTTTTTCATAGGATACAAATACACTTTGAGGTCTTTAAAGAATAATTTACCAAATGCCTCTAGTATCCCCCCACTCAGGTGTCTGTAGTACTTTTCGTCGAAGATATCCACAAGGTTGTTAACGCCCATGGTTAAACCAATTTTTGCTTTGGTAAAATTACTGAAGTATTCTACCAACTTGTAGTACTCCTGAAATTTAGAGATCATCACATTGTGTCCCAGAGAGCATAAAAGCTCTGCGCGGTCCATGAAATCCCGCTCATCTATTTCCCCTGAGGCCCTTAAGTTAGAAAGTGTTATTTCAAAAATTACAATCGAACTGTCTTCTTCCACAGAGGGTTCCCGAACGAAGATATCATAAGATTTCTGGAACATATCCATATTAACCTTGGTCACAGGCCTGAAACTTCCCCTTATAGCCAGGATGTTCTTTTTGTATAGTTTAGCCGCAGGAAGCAGGTTATTACCGTCTGCCCCGAACATGACCGCGTCTGTCATATCGTTTCTGATCAGCTGAAGACTCATCAGGCGATTATCTACATGCTCGAAATTTGGTCCTGAGAAATTCACCATATCAATTTCCAGTGTATCCCTGTCGATATGGTCGTAAAGATATTTCAGTAATTTCCTGGGTTTATGGTATTTGTAAAAAGCACCGTATATAAGGTTTACACCAACTGTTCCAAGTGTTTCCTGTTGCAATCGGGCCTCGTTTTGTTTAAACCGAATATGTAATATGATTTCGTCAAATTCTTTCTGTTTTGGATCTAATTGGAATCGCAATCCCAGCCATCCGTGCCCTTTGTATCGTTTTGAGAAGTCGATCGTTGCGACTGTATTCGCATAGCTAAAAAACAATCTGTCCGGGTGTTCATCACGGCTAATGCGCTCTTCCATTAATTGCATTTCATGAGAGAGCATAGTTTTTAACCTGGCCTGTGTTACATATCTGCCATCTGTCTCTGTGCCATAAATGGCATCACTAAAAGCTTTGTCATAAGCACTCATCGCCTTGGCTATAGTGCCCGATGCTCCTCCAGATCTAAAAAAATGACGTGCCGTTTCTTGTCCTGCTCCTATTTCTGCAAATGTGCCATAGATATCTGGGTTCAAATTAATTCGGAGCGTTTTTGCTTTTATTGAAGGAATATTTTCGAAAGCAAATTCTTTTGTTAAAACGGAAGCCATTTTGTACGTTTTGTTTATAACAAAGTTAACAAGATTGGGAAATCTACTAAATAAATAAGTTATAAATTTGAAATAAATAGTTGAGGGGTTGGAAATTACGTTTTTGGGAACCGGAACATCTCAGGGAATTCCTGTAATTGGGAGTAGTCACCCGGTTTGTTTGAGTAAAGATCCAAGAGACAAAAGACTGCGGGTTTCAGTAATGGTATCATGGGATGATTACAATTATGTTATAGACTGTGGTCCGGATTTCAGGCAACAAATGCTACGAAGCAATGTCGGCAAGATTGACGGTATTTTATTTACTCATGAACACGCCGATCATACGGCCGGAATGGATGATATCCGCCCATTTTTCTTCAGACAGGGAGATATTCCTATTTATGCCCATAAAAGGGTGTTAGATTCCCTTAAAATTCGTTTCGATTATATATTTACAGATAATAACAGATATCCCGGCGCACCTTCGGTTCAGGCAAATGCAGTAAATAACGATGCCCCATTTAAGATTGGTAATCTGGCAGCTATTCCTATCGAAGCATTTCACAACAGGCTTCAAGTATTCGGATATCGTATTGGGGACTTCGCATATCTTACTGATATTAAGACGATAAGTGATAAAGAAATAAATAAAATAAGAGGAGTTAAAGTGTTGTCAGTAAATGCTTTAAGAATAAAACCACATCATTCACACTTCAATTTGGAAGAAGCGCTCCAACTGGTTGCGAAAGTCTCCCCTGAGAAAGCTTATTTTACGCACATAAGCCATTATATGGGATTCCATGAGGAGGTAGAAAAAAAATTGCCGAAAGGTGTACATTTGGCTTATGATAATTTAGTGGTAAAGCTATAAGACATCTTGAATAACTCGTAAAACAACTTAATCCCGCATGAGAAACAAAATTTTCCTTTACTTATTTATATTCGCTTCAATGGTTGCGCTATACCTTTTTGTCAGCAGCAATAACAAAGTAAATGACCTGGACACACGGCTGCTAAGTCAAAAAGAACATCTCGATGGCCTTAAAGATTCTCTTTTTAATAGCCAGATGGAGGTATTAGACATGCAATATTTTTCACTGGTTAATAACGATGATGCCCTTGCATATTACGATCATCTGAATATAGAGGATCCTTCCAGATATATTGCCGACAAGCTGTTAGAGACCAATGAAACAAAAGGAGATAATCCGCTTGTTCCCTATGCTGGAATGGAAAATGATTTTAAGATCAATAAGATAAAAATCCTCAACCATAAATGGATAGTTGCAGATTTTTCTGATGGTAAGTATTGGGGAGAACTGCTTTTGCAATACGAACTAAAAGATGACCTGGGCGTGGATTTTACATTGATGGATCATCTACTTTATACCAGAAATAATTAAGGCTCAGAAAGTCCGCTTTTAGTAATCCGACACTTGTAACTATTAGCAAAACTGGCTGTTTAACGACTAGTTTGCTATGGGAGAATTTCTAACCCTCTAGTCAAATTCTGTGGCCAATAGAGCAGCCCAAAAAGCTTATTTATACCTTGTCCTCCAACCATTTTCTGAAGGAATAAAAATTTTGTGGTGATACACCATGTCCAACAGGAAATTCTTCATAAAGACAGTCAATATTCAGGGCTTTGATAAATGCAGGAGCACGCTGTGCCCATTCCGGAGGTATAACCATATCTAACTGCCCGTGTGAAGCGTAGACATTTAAAGCAGAATGATCTTTTTCACTATAGCCTTCTATGAGTACCTTTTCATCTATATAACCGCTCAGTGCAATAAGATTTTTAATCTTTTCCGGGTAGGACAGAGCAACAGCATAGCTGAGTACCGTTCCCTGGCTGAATCCCAATAAGCTGACCTGTGAGGTATCTAGCTGATAAGCTTCACATGCCTCTTCTATAAACGTTAAAATTTTATCTCTTGAAGCTATGGCCTGCACTTCATCTGTCCATTTACCATAAGAAGCATCAAAATTAATAGCATACCATGCGTTACCAAAGGGTTCAATAGGGTAAGGTGCCCTGGCCGAAATCACACAACATTTTTCCGGTAATTCCGCGGCAAATGAGAATAGATCTTCCTCATTGCTGCCATAGCCATGAAAAAGGAAAATGACCGGAGGTTTGCCCTCTTTTAAGTTCGAAGCGCGTATAAGGTGATGAAGAGATAAAGCGGCTGTTGTCATATCAGGGGATAAAAGTAAACCATTCTTGAAAATAGGTGCCTAAAATGGGAACTGGTTGTTTTTTATTATTAAGTGCGCCCATAAATCCATAGAACCACAAAACAAGATAGAATATATACAAGCCATACCAGGCATATTTATTGAACCATACGCTTAAAAATATGGCAAAGCCTATAAATACAAGGTGTAAACCAAATGCCTGTCTGGTATGAAAGCGGGCAAAACTATTCCTGGGTTCTGCATTCATACTAATTGCAATCAAAGCACCAATCATAGTGAGGTAGGCAATGATGGCTGTCGTTTTCCCTTCTTTTATATCATTCATTAAACGAGTTTCACAAATTATAATTAATGCTAATTTTTAACCGCCAATGTTCCCAACAAGAGGCAGCGCTTCTGTCTTTCCGTTTACAGCATTCACGATGCCTAATATGGCTAATATCCATCCTCCCCAACCAAGGTATCCAAAAAATCCAATGCCTGTGGTTACTACCATGAGTATTGCAAAAAAATAGAGAATGAGGCCAAAGATCCACGCTCTTAAAGACTGACCAATATGAAATTTTGTAAAGGAATTATTTTTATCATTGTTCGAGATAAAGGCAATTAATAACCCGATTAGGGTAATATAACTGATAACTGCCATCGTTTTTCCCTCTTCAATAGTATTAAGGTCCATAAATTATGAGTTCGTCTGTTTTGTTGTACTGGCTAAAATTAAGTTATGTATTGGCCATTGGCTATTATTCCATAGGCTCTTCCCCTTAATTTTTCCCCCAGGAACACACTATTTTTTGAAGTACTGTGAATGTGTTCTTCAGAGAAAGTATATTCATTTTCAGGATCAAATAGGCTTAAGTTAGCAGCATTCCCCTGGGCAATTGTTATGGGCGAAATTCCAAATCGTTCCCGTCCTTTGGATAGTAACTTCACGGCTAAATCAGTGTCTAAAAGCGTATTTAGTGCTCCAAATGCACTTTCCAGGCCAATGCTTCCATAGGCTGCATTATCAAATTCCACATGTTTCTCCTCTATGGTTTGGGGCGAATGATCAGAGGTGACAAAATCGATTGTACCATCCTTAATTCCTTTTAAAAGTGCTCTTGCGTCTTTGGATTTTCTGATAGGGGGCATTACTTTGTAAACACTGTCGAACTCATTGAGCACTTCATCATCAAAGAATAAATTATGTAGTGCCACACTACAGCTTACATCCAGGCCCTTTTTCTTCGCATCCGCAATAAGTTTTACAGAAGCCGCACTGCTTATGGTCGGGATATGCAATTTTCCGCCAGTATATTCGAGAATAAATAAATCCCGGACAATCTGTAGTGTCTCTGCGAGTACCGGGATACCTTTAAGCCCCAGGGCTGTAGAAACTTCACCTTCATTTACCAAACCCTTTGAGGCTATAGCCGTGTCTAATGGAAAAGAATGCACTAATCCTTTAGAATTCTGAGCATAAAGCAAGGCGATTTTTAAAAGGTTTGCATCTGCCAAAGGGCTTTTGAAATCATAGAAACCTACCGCCCCGGAGTTCATCATATCATAGAGCTCTGCAAGATCTATTCCTCCACGTTTCATAGTTAAGGCCCCCAGGGGGTACAGACTAGTAGCATAGCCCCTTGCAGCATTTTTCAGAAAGACTATGTCACCACTGCTGTCCGGTACCGGATGGGTATTTGGATTTAGTACTACTGCTGTAAAACCACTTTTGGCCGCTGTGGCAAGTCCATTACTGATGGTCTCCCGGTCTTCAAAGCCCGGTTCTCCAAAACTTACACTGCTGTCCAGCCAGCCAGATGAAACATGCAGGTTCTTAAGATTAACCAGCTCCGATTTACTGTTTGCATCAATTTTGGAAGCAATTTTTTCAATAATTCCATTTTTAACATGGATATCTCGTTTCTTAAGATGATGGGCTTTATTCCCAGGATCAACAATTATAGCAGATTTAAGGATTACATCCATATTCTTTTTTTATCATATGAATTAATAGCACAAAACATCATCTTAAAAACGACATTGATATGCGGTGTGTGAAAATTGCTCATTTGAATACCTTTTGTATTACGATTTCCAGAAGCATAAACAGTAGTGCTAAAATAACAAACCATTTCCAAAGCTCTGTTACCAGACTGTCTTTTTCAATTTGACCAAACAAAGCTGAGATCGAATTATTTTTTGATTCAGCATTTAAATTATCGATGTTAGCATACCGCAAATCGCTTTCAATTCTGGGGATATTAAAACTTATGTTTTGAATTTTTCTGTCTCCGTCGGTCACGGTATATATACCATCTGCTTTGGGGTTTTCATTAAAAACCACCGCAGTTTTGGTTGCAAAATACTGTTGCCGGGGAATAAACTCGTAGTCATCCATAATCACTTTGAGAATATTATCCTGACTCATAACAACCGGAATATCTACTTCGTTGCTATCACCGACGTAGTAATACAGCTGAGGTAACTTTAAACTATTGGTGGCCATTGCGTAAAAGGTAGGGACAATTAACGGAGAATTCTTAAAGTTAGAATTAGCATCGTCCAGGGACGATGTAAACAAAAAAATGCCATTGGTCCCTACCAGAAAAGCCGTATTGTCCTGGTAAGATAGAATTTTTGCTGCCCGGGTTTGTATGTTGTAGCGCTGCGATACTTTGGGATATTGGAAGTTGCTAACTTCCCTTTCAAAGACATTCTGATAAAGCGGATGATCAAACTCGATTCCTGTAACTTTTACTTCATCATCTATATTTTCTCCAAAGGTGGTATTGCCATAGTTAATCAGAAAGTTATTGTAACTCCCGGTGTTCATTTGAGGATGAGGAATTACCACCAAACTGCCTCCCGCAGAAACAAAGGACCTGAGTGCATTTTGAAGTGCGTTACTAAGAGCTGGAATTTCATTAATTATTATAAGGTTTTGTTTCTCTATATTGGTAAAGTTCAGGTTACTTAGGGTAGTGGCGTCAAAAGTGAACTCATCTTCAGAATAGATACGCGACAGATAATCTGCATTACCCTCCCCAATTGCCAGTACCTTAATTTTTTCTTTTTGGTTGAGGTTAAAAAATAACTGGTTGTCATAATTCAGCGCCGCATCTGATATTTCAATCTTACCGTTTACAATTTCGTTTTGTGGCAGTGTCAATTGTACATATGCTTTGTTTTGGTCGTCAAAAACGGCGGCTGTCTTGGCAATAAGCTTTGGCCCGTTGAACAATGAAACCGGGATACTTTCCAATTCCCCGGTACCGGAAAGGAGCGTTGTTAATTCCAGGCTGTTAGGAGTGGACAATGAAATGAAGGCGGTATCTATAACGATATTGGAAGCGTTATCTGGCGAAAGCTGTAAAAGATGTTTATTAATTCTTGCATTTGTTTCTGTCCTTTCTGAAATTATCCTTTCCTGAAAATCGGATATAAGTATGCTGTTTCTAATCCGGGATGAATCTGGGGTAAAAAGAGTTTGTGCCGTCAGTTCAATTTCGTCTAATTGCAACTGTCTGCCAGAATATCCAAGCTCTAACAGCTCGTTCTGTATCTCTTTTAATGTAACGTCTTTAAAAACCTGGTCATTAGTAAAAAGACTGAATGTGCTTTCTTTTGGAATGGCTTCGATCAGCTCCTGAACAGCAGCTTCGAGCAATGTTTCCTCATTTTGATTGGCCTGCATGCTGAATGAATTATCGAGATAGATAACCGTTTCTTTCTCTGATAATGCGGAAGAGCTGGCAAAATAGGGTTGTGCAAATGCAAGAACCAACCCGGCCACAACTAATAATCGGCTCAGGAGAAGTAACCATTTCTTTAATGCACTGCTCCGCCTGGACTCGGCCACAACTTTTTGTAAAAGTTTTACATTGGTAAAAGGGGTCTTCTTAAATCTTCTGAGCTGAAAGAGGTGAATAATGATTGGAATCAGTAGTAGAAATAGGGCCCAAAGGAGTTCTGGATATTTAAACTGCATTCCTTAATTTGATTTGGCAAATATAATGAATTCAGGATGTAAAGATTAAAGTTTACCATTTATTTAAAGTTTTAATATAAACTCATGAGGTTTATCAAATTTCATTCATTGCATACATCTAATACTTTTCTTATTAACAAAAGAAAAAATAGTCCTGCATACTGGTTTGAGCTAAGCCTGCCAGATAGGAAGATATCATATTTTGGGCATCTTCATTAGCCACAGTAATAATACTCTGGGGGTTTTCCAAATGTTCTATATTCTTGTAATGCGTAAGTTCTTGTCCATATATCTTCTTTCCAATTTTCTTTGGATTATCGCATATCCAACAAAATTCAATCGACTTATTTACCAGTTTGGATGCAATTGTTTTACCCTTATTACCCGCGCCCCATATGACTAAAGGCCTCATTGGATCGCGATCTAATTTTAGGAAATAGTGCAATTTTATATCAAGAAAATAATTTTGTGCGTAGTGTTCACTTGTTCTGGAAGTACGGGTGGCATAATCGCGCCAAAGGTGAAGCACCTCATTACTGGGGATACACTTAAGTCCGTTCTCATAAAACCTAAAAGTAAGGTCATAATCTTCCGGATACCGGTTTGGTGAAAAGGCTCCACATCTCTCCAAATCTTCCTTATAAGTCATCCAGCAAGGGGAGGGGATAACACATTCCTTGTATATCTCCGAATAATTTATGCCGGTGGTTGTAAGGAGGTTTAACCATGCTTCATATCTGGCATAACCATTACTTATCCCTACCTCTGAAAAGTATTTAACTTTTCCGATGGCCACATGTCCTTTACCATACCTAATTAAGCCGGTCAGCAATAACTCAAGTTTATTTTCCCTCATGATATCATCAGAATCCATTCTGGTAATAAAATTGCCAGTACTGTGCCTGTAGGCCGTCCGAAGGGCAGCAATAATTCCTTGTCCCTCATTGCGATAACACTTTATCCTTTTGTCTTGTTTGCAAAAACTACTTACGATGGCATTACTTGTATCTGAGGATTTATCGTCTATGGCAAGTGCTTCCCAATTATAATAAGACTGAGATATTAGAGAATTAAGACAGGCAGGCAGATAGTTTGCGGTATTTTTAAAAGGTATCAGAATACTTACCAACGGCGGTTGCATGTGTACAAGTTATGAATTAGCCTTCAATGTTAATTGCCAAATCGCTGCTGTATTCGACCATTTTTTATTACCATATGAATATCCCTTGTATTTCGTATGTCTTCCAGGGGATTACTGCTAAGCAGAATCATATCGGCTAATTTTCCTTCTTCAATGCTTCCAAGCTTATCATCTACCTTAAACATCTTTGCCGCATTCCATGAGGCCATTTTAATAATATCCCTGGGAGATATGCCGCCGAATTGCATCATTTGCATTTCCTCATGAACACTGAATCCCGGAAAAATAAATTCATTTCCTGTGTCTGTGCCTATTACCATATTTACACCTTTGTCTTGGAGAATTCTAATTTGATCGGCCTGTGGTTTAATCATATTTTCAAAAGTGGGCTTTTCCAGGTGGTAGAATTCAGCGAGTAATTGTTGATAGACTTTTGCCTTCTCTATGGCTTCAGGAGATTTCATCTGCTCCACTTCGGCTTGTGGATAAACTTCTAACTTCTCCACTTCGTTTATCCAGTCGGGATTCAATGGATAAAGGACTCGTTTGTCTAACATTAGAGTAGTTACCCATGAAATGTCTGCTGCTATTATGGAGTCAACCAACTCAGCATCTTTTTTAAAATCGATATTCACTCCGGTATAGTGAAGTAAGTTCTTAATTCTGGCTTTGATGGCCATTCTTAGCTCCGTATTATCTGAGACATGTGCGAACACTTCAACACCATTTTTACGAGCCTCTAAACTTACTTTATCCACAAATTCCTGAGGTATTCGCTTTACATAAGGCGGGGTAGGGCCTTCTTCAATGGTTAGTTTAATACCGGCAATTGGATGTTTTACTGCAGCTGCAACCAAAGATTTTATCTGCACAGTGTCGCGGAGATAGAAGACCGTCAATCCCTCTATCCATCTTCCATTGTTATATGTTTTGACAGGATGCCTGCCTTCCATCGTGAAGTGCTGACTTGTATGATAGAGGCGGGGTGAGGGAAGGCTGTCTTGCGCAGACAGTGCTCGCATTGCCGTATAATATTCATTAGAGGCCGTGCTGCCTCCCGGAACAAAAATTGAAGTAATCCCAAAATGAATAAACCGTTTGTAGTCCTCTTCAAAATTAGTGGTATGTACATGGGCGTCGAACAAACCCGGAATCAGGTATTTTCCTTTGCCATCAATTATCTGCCTGGCATTTCCCAGGTCCGAAATAGCTATTCTACTGATTATTCCTTCTCTAACTCCAATATGGCAATTGGGTTTTAACGGATTGCCAATACCATCAATTAATCCAACATTAGCTATAATCAGGTCATAATTTACTTTTTTGTTTTCCTTGCAATTTGTTGCAATAAAGAGCAAGGAAACAGCACAATATTTAAGCAACCTTTGTAATGATGAAGACATAAACTGCGTATTAGTTTGTTAAGGTAATTTTAATCTCATAGACCTAAAGGAACCATTGGCATAAAAACTATACCCCAGGACCTCGCCCGCTTCATTACTGTGGAATACAATACGGTCCATCGGATATGCGTCTAGAGCAAATGTTTGGTTGCCGAGGTAATGAAGTAAATTGCCATTTGAGCTGCTGTTTTTAACCTTTGTATAAAATTCCGAACCATCCTCTGAAGTAAATATAGAAATAGTCCTTGTTGAGCGATTAGTCAGAGTTTGATAATCGCCTTTGAACTTTTCCCTTTCTGCTGAGGTAACTTCTATGCCTTTGTGCCCATTTGAGTTTATGTTAAGAACGGCTAAGGCCACATGACCCCATATTTCCAGAGCACTATGAGGGGTACTGTTGGTATTAACAAGTACTGCGATACTAAGTTCTCTTTGCGGGAAGAATTGCATCATCGCCCAGGTACTGGCATCCCCACCTGTATGTCCCCAGACTTTCTCCCCATTAAATTTCCCCATCCGCAGCCCCAGGCCATAATCCACTTCAATACCATTATCCAGGTTTTGTGGTCTTGTCATTTGTGCTAAGGAGGCCCTGCTTAAAAGTGTTCCGTCAGACAGGCCAAATGGAAAATGTGCCAGCTCAATTGCCGTGTTGCTCCATCCCCCATCTCCTCTTATCCAGGTAAAGGCATTCATTGGACTTAATCCAATTACTGTATCCCTCAACTCAAAGCTTTTGCTGTAAAGCCTGTTGTCTAAATGTTCTGAGAAATGCCGTAGCGATGTACTATTCATAGGGCCGGCTATTACTCTTTCTATTTCATTTTCAAGACTCTTTCCCGTAGCTTTTTCAATGATCATACCCATTAAAACAAATCCGGTGTTAGAGTAAGCAAATCCGCTATTAGGTTCAAAAAGCAGTGGCTTATTCGCTACAAAATCGTAGTAACTTTTTTTGGTAGGGGCAACTCCTGTAAGGAGGAAGAGGCTGTCGATCTCTGTTATATAATCCGGAATTCCGGACGTATGTGTAATAAGATTACGAAGCGTTATTTTTTTCGCATGTTCCGCATTGGGATAATCGGGGAGCCAATCGTATAAATAATCAGAAAGTGACAATTTATCTTCTTCCGCAAGTTTTAAGACAACTGTGGTCACATGAGGCTTGGTTAAAGAGGCAATTTTATAAATGGTTTTGGTGGTCGTGGGTTGTGTTCGGGCCGAGTCCATAAAACCGAATGCACCGTTGTAAAGCGTATCTCCTTTGGTTAAAACAGCAACAGAAAAGCCCAGAACTTTACCTTTGCGAATAAAATTGGTCCCAATAGAATCTATAGCTGCAATTATTTTTGGGGAATTGTAGTTTGCTGCGAAGGCCAGCTCTTTTTCCGGGCGGCAATTGAGCAGACAAAGTGAAATTATACAAAAGATCAGAGTTTGTTTCATATTATTTGGATGATATTTTGCTTTTGAGCTTCTCCAGTTTTGCAGCTGTAGTGGTACTTCCCAGAGATACAGCCTTTTCCCATATGGCTATGGCTTGTTCAAATTCACCTGCTTCGTAAAATGCATCTCCAAGGCTATCAAATCCATTCGAATAGTCAGGATATTGTTTGATATTTAATTGAAAAACAGCTATGGCCTCCTTGAGCTTCCTGACTTGCAATAGTTCATATCCCAGGGTATTCAATTCCTTTTCATCAAAATTATACGCCATTGGGTCACGCTGCACTAGTTCCCGATATTTTTGTATACCTGCTTCCAATCCTTCGTCTAAAATTATGGGTTTAATAGCTTGTGAAATACCTGGAACCAGGTTCTTTCTTGCTATTTCTTCCATTGCCTCATTAAGCGAATCGGCCGAGTTATATTTCCCTTTTAATACTACTCCTGTAATCTTCTTAGTATTGCTGATTTGCTCTAAAGGATTGGCTGATAATAGCACTAAATCTGCTTCTTTACCTACCTCCACACTCCCTTTGGTTTCCTCTGATTTTAAGAATTTAGCCGGATTGAGTGTGGCCGTTCTTAGCGCTTCCAAGGGCGTTAGACCAGCTTCATCGACAAATATTTCCATTTCTTCATGAATACTGAATCCGGCAAAAGTATAGGGGTTAGGATAATCTGTTCCGGCAAGGAAATTAGTGCCATTTTGGGATAAGGGTTTTATCAGAGGCGGAAACAGTTCGTACCATTCTATTTCTAGTTCCAGGTTGCTTAGATCCCTTGCTGATGGCACACTGTCTTTTGTTATTTTCCAACTCCCTGTAGTATAGGAGGGCATATATTTTAACCTCTCATCAGTGCGGTAATCGGGGTCGAGATTTCTTTGAAATCCTTTGTGTACTACCATAGTTGGGCAAACCCATGCATTGTTTTCTCCCATTAGCTTTATCAAGGATGATTCTTTTGCAGGATCATAAGTTGTTATTTCAAACTCAATTCTATTGTAATATGTGCCAGGCCCTATTAAACTATCATTAGTAATTTCTTTATTGTACAGGGCAAGTAAGTATTCACTTTTTGAAGAGCAATAATCCGTAATGCCATAAAAGTGTTCTATTGTTCCATGACCGGCTAGTAGGGCTTCAACCAATGATATTCTGATCGGGATATGGCCGCTAAAGGGTATATTTTGGTTATTACACTCATCGGCGATTGCAAAATATACGTCTCGCTCCAATCTATTGTAAACTTTAATAAAATCTGCTCCGCCCGCCTTTTGTTGACGGACTATTTCGCGGCCTTCTTCAGGGGTGCTTGCGACATCAGAGCTGGGCCAGGCTGGTGGATCGCCGTCAACTATAGGTCCTGCAGAGACAATTTCCGGGCCAAGAAGCTTGCCGTTTTGAATTTCCCTCTTAATGCGGGCAATTTCTTCTAAATTTCCGAACATTTCCCGAATCCCGGTCACACCATTGGCCAGGAGCAGAGGAAAGAAATCCTTATATCCCCACCAGGTATGTGTATGCATATCCCAGAGTCCGGGAATTAGAAATTTATCAGTACCGTCAACAATTTTATCAGAAATGTAAATTGTGGAAGCAGAATTTTCCTCGATATGTGCAATGGAGTCCAGCAGGATAACAACATCCCGATTGTATAGAACATCCCCTGTTTTTGTGTCAATTATGTTAGTATTTGTAATGATCAGATCCCCGTGAAGTTCGGGCTTTTTACAAGATAAGTTTAGCACTAAAAAGACCAAACCGATAAATGAAATGGCTTTGAGGTTGTTAAGCATATAGTCTGTGTTTAAAAAGGAGCGGTTTAAGTTTTCCTATATCCAATCTGCAAATGATAATGTATTGCTGACCGGGCTTATGTATTTTGAAGTGATGCGGACGAATATTTATATTGCTCCCTATTGCATTAATAGAAGTATATGCGAGTAAAAGTTTATTGAAATTGCGGCTTTCTTTATTTTGTGTTACAAACTCTTCCTGGATTGATGGCACATCCATATTAACTGTGGTTGCTTAATTGATCGGTTTGGTTTACGGCGGCTAAAGATCGATATATAGTAAGTGTCAACGGTCTAAGCCTTTTAAAACTAGTGATTTAAAACGGGCATGGGCAGGAAAATTTGTGAATTGCACAAAATAGTGTATAGAATGTACCCCTGAGACACTAAATGGTAAATTTATTTGTACCCAGCACTATGCTTAAAAATATACGCGTATTTAGTTACTGTCTAAATGGCTTTGGCAATTTCAACTTCGGCCATTCACTAATTCTATTCGAAACTCGCTGGTCTTAAATTTGTAATCTGGCTGAGGTCATTTGCATTTTTAACCTCTAAAATTTGTTTCTCTAATGACTTTTGGTAAGGATCATCCTCATTTGTATTCTCCTGTGCTTTCTTATAAGCGGCAAGAGCCTTATCCTTTTGATCTAAACGTACATATGCATTTCCAAGAATCACAAAACTGGTCTTAACCCATGTCAGGTGTTTGGTCACACCTTCAAGGCGTTCAGCGATTAAAGCCCAGTCGGGATTATCAGTTTCACGCATATATTTAATAACCTTACCCCCCATGGAATACGCCCAATTTTTAGGGTCTTCATACTCCCCATATACGATATCCACATTGCCAATACGTTTTATTGATTTTAAGTTTTTTATTTCTGCAGGATCCCAGTTAGACCATTTTAAATAGGAATGCATAGGTATCAGATAATACCCTTTCATGACCCCTTCCTGATTGCTGTCATCAAAAATGTCCTTTACAGCATCGGCCTCGAAGTTTAGATTTTCTGACTCCCATTCTTCGCGCATATACCATGACCAACAACTAATTGGAACGTTTGGGTCTATATCGGGCTGATCAAAAAAGGCCTTGGTCTCATAAAATCGCTGTCCTTGAAATATTCCTTCATCGGCAAAATACTTGTAAGCATTTTTAGTGCCACCGACAATTTCATTGTAATATTCATAGATCCGCCTTTCGCCTATTGTCATTATCACAGCAAGACAAAAGAGGCTTGTAGCTACCAGGCTATTGGCATACTTAAAGTATCGTGATTTCAGTATGCTTATTGCCCCTGCCAAAACGCCAATTCCTCCAACTACAGGCAGAGCATGCCGAATGCCTCCGTACGAAGTTCTTCCAGTGCCCAGAGCCAGTAAATGTGCCGTTACAAAGGCGCATACAAAGGCAATTGTTATCCATTGGGGGTTATTAATTTCCGATGAGCGCGATTTCAAAAATGCAACAAGTTCTTTGGAAAGCAGTAAAATAGCTAAAAGAAACACAGCCATTAAAGCCAGTGGTATTTTGGTTACTATTGCAGCGGGAAAATATAAATAAGGTGCCCTGCCTTCGACTATCGTTCCAAAGAATAAATGTTCGTCTTCGCCTCGCCCTTCAATTCCTGCTCTAATCGTATCAGCCAATCCCCAAATATAGGCTCGCGGGAAAAGATGAGATTGGTCCATTAAGCTTACTAAATTTTTCCACATCCCAGTATTGAGATCGGCAATTTTTAAGTCCAGGCTTCTATTAAAATTGTCTTGAGTCCCCTCCGAACTGTAGTATTGAAAGCCGTATGTTGCCCAAAGTACCAGCAAGGCAAAGATGGCAGCCATCAACAACTTTAATAAGCTGTTTAAACCTAATTTCACTTTGCTCCGGAAAATGGGGCGTAAGGCAAATATTAAACTGAGCAGACCTATAGCGGCAAGCCCCGGAAGTGCAGAGTGTTTCGCTGCCAAAGTGCCCCCGGCTGCAGTACCAAAGGCGAGGACCCATTTCCAAGACCAGTCAGAGCACATTTTACCGGCTGTAAGAGCTGCGAGTATTAGTGTATAAGTAAGTGGCAGATCCGTAAAGACAAGTGGCTGGTGAGCTCCAATAGTTGGTTCAATTGCCAGCCATATTATAGTAACTACGGCCCACCCAAATCCGAATATATGCCAAAGCAATAATGCAATTAAGAGTCCTAATACAAAATGAAAGCTGTACATGGCTCTTCTGGATTGTCGTTGCGACAAATGGTCATCATTGTCAAAATACATGATTTCCTGCAACCATTTGCGTTCTTGCCCCTTATCATCTAATACCTCAAAAGGTCTGAGTTTTAAGTTATTGGTATTCCAGAGTCCAACCCAAAGTTTGGAGAGTGGTGGATGTTCAGGATTTAGGCGGTAATCTCCTGTCTGGGAATAATAAGCACCAGAGACTATGTGATAGGGTTCGTCGTTTGCGAACGAATCCAATTGAGTGCCGTACCATGAACGTGCTATTGCCATTAAAAGCACGCAAAGGATAATCACAGTTCTGAGGGTTTTAGGCTTTTGCTTAATAAAAGCTTCCAACTTCATAAAAGAATTATTTATAAGGGAGCAAAGGCCTTATGCCTAAGGATCATACAAAATTAGTTTTATCCTGCAGCGCTTTGCCGTATAAAGCTAGCGAATAAGTTATCTTTAAAAGCAATTGTTATACAAATGGTGAGAATTGATGTATATAATGTAATAAAAAAGCAGTTTTTGGTAGTATCGCCTCGATATTTATAAGCGCGCAAACAATGTGTATTCGCATGTATACGATGCAGAACGCCTAATATTCATATACTAAAAGAGTTGTTGCGACTAAACTACTTTTCCCCCAAAGCCTTAGCTATTGCAGTTTCTGCCATGGGAGCCATCATTTCGTACCCTTTTTTGGTGGGATGCACACCGTCATGGGCCAGATCTTTATCCAGACCATTTTTAGCGTTGGCCATGGCTGTAAAATAATCGAGATAAAGGGCATCGCTGCTATCACAATATGCTTTTATCATTTTGTTCAATGCAGGTATTTTTTCATTGGGTTTTAGCCCCTGCCTCCATGGATAATCTTCTGCCGGAAGCACAGAACAAAGGATCACCTCTATCCCATTTGCACTGGCAACTTCTGCCATAGATTTTAGGTTATCCATAATTTGCGCCAATGTCATCGGACCTGTATTACCGGCAATGTCGTTGGTACCTGCAAGAATAATCACTACTTTGGGATTTAGATCGATTACATCTTGCCGAAATCGAAGCAGCATTTGCGGTGTGGTTTGTCCGCTGATACCCCTGTTTACATAAGGTTTACCATCAAAAAATTCAGCATGTGTATTTCCCCATCCAATGGTAATGGAATTTCCCATAAATACAACACGATCTTCGTCTTTTGCAGCAGGAGCCAATGATTCATTGGCTGCTTTAAAATGACCAAGTGCCGCCCAATCCTGGGCATGTATATCTGCTATTGCAGTAAAAACAAATAAAAGAATAGCAAAGTATTTCTGGAATTTCATGAGTGGTTTATTAAGATTCTTGCAAAAGGTACAAAATGTAATGAGATAGATAAAATAGTCGTTTTATATTATTAGGAAATCCAATAATACAACCCGAGAATCAAAAGAAGTGCTGTACAAACTGAAATCAACCAAATGATAAGTTCGCGTTTCTTGTTGGCCGCCAATAGAAGTCGAACCGCTCGCAGCTGACCTGGGGTAGTTTCCCTGGTTTTGATAAGGGTATTCGTAGAACGACTAATATAGTCCGATTTATTTAATCGCTTCCGTTTATTCAACAGTGCTCTGTTCGCCTTTATGACGTTCATAGCATGACTTGCAAACCCTCCTCCGGCCATCGTAATAAACTTTAGTGTTGTAACTATAGGTATGGGTAAAATACAGTTTGTTACACTAGATTATGATCCATTGTTCCGGCATATTGGCAGAACATCGAACTAATCTGTGAATTTGAACAAATCAGAGAATGGCTTCTTTACCCCTTGTACCCGTCCGGATTCTTATGGCATCCTGGACATCATATATAAAAATCTTCCCGTCGCCAACCTGGTTCTCAGAGGCATTATTCAATATAATATCTGTACAGGTATCCAAATTGACATCACTTACCACGCAAATAATCATTACTCGGGTTTGCAGTATCATAGATTGTTCTGTACCGCGATAACGCTCAGAATAACTTTTTTGTAATCCTGTACCCTTAACCGGGATAACAGTGATACATGGTATCTCTGCTTCCTTGAGGCCGCGTTGAACTGCTTTTAACTTTGAAGGGCGTATAATTGCTTCTACTTTTTTCATGTCTGTTGTTTGTAAGTTATGAACGATTATTCAAAGGTGGAATATGATTCTACACCAAAGGTGACGGCATCTATACCCGCGGATTCTTCTTCTCTCGAGATACGAATACCTATAGTTTTCTTCATTAATTTCATAAGTAAATAGGTGACTACAAAGGAAAATCCGCCAATTACTAATACACCAAGCAGTTGAGTTACTAATTGAGTAGTTCCTCCTCCGAACAACAATCCGGTATCAGTGGCAAAAAAGCCAACAGCGATAGTGCCAAAAAGGCCATTTACTCCATGAACTGCTATGGCACCCACGGGATCATCTATTTGGATTTTGTCAAAGAAAATTACAGCGATATCAACTAAAACCCCGGCAATAGCTCCAATAATTATTGCAGAGTTGGCATCAACCACATTGCAGCCAGCCGTAATAGCCACCAATCCGGCCAGAACACCATTTATAACCATGGTTATATCTATTTGTCCATATCTGAAATGGGTGTATACCATAGTGGAAATACCTCCGGCAGCTGAGGCTAGAAAAGTATTTGTAATGACGGTGCCAATTAAATCCCAGTTCCCCACAGCAGCCAGAGTTGATCCGGGATTAAATCCGAACCAGCCAAACCACAGCAGAAAACCGCCCACCGCGGCAAGAGGTAGATTGTGCCCTGGAATAGGTGTAAGCTCTCCATTTTTTTGATATTTACCAAGGCGGGGGCCAAGAACAATTGCGGCCGCAAGCGCAGCAAAACCACCCATGGCATGTACCGCAGAAGACCCGGCAAAATCGTTAAATCCCCGGATGGCTAACCAACCGTCCGGATTCCAAACCCAATTGGCAACCAAAGGATACATAATTGTGCAAAACACCAAAACAAACAGAGCGTAAGCCCATATTTTCATTCGTTCTGCGACTGCTCCTGAGACTATAGAAATCGCAGCCATAGCAAAGCCGAGTTGGATAAACCAGAATAATTTATTGCTGACTGTTAGTCCCAGGCCAAGATCCTCTTCCATGATACCCATATCAAAAGCAAACCATCCATTGGATGAACCATACGCAATGCCGAACCCTACGACATAAAAAGCTATGCCTCCAAATATGATGTCGATAATTACCTTGGCAATAATGCTCATAGCGTTTTTAGCCCTGATAAAACCAGCTTCGAGAAGTGCAAATCCGCCTTCCATCTGAAAAATTAGGGCACCACATATGGCTACCCAGACGGTGTCTATACTACTTATGAGTTCGGCCTGATCCTGAACTACATTAATTATTGCTTCCATGAATTTATTTTGATTAGTTGGTTATATAATAATCTATTAGTACTTAGCGCTTTCCCCATTCGCCAGGGTATTCTTAATAAACACTCTGATGTCATCATTGGCCTTTTTCAGATCCTCCCTTCTCAGGTACATCATATGACCGCTGCGATAGCCCTTAAATTGAAACCTGTCTTTCATTCGGCCACTGGGATCTATTTGCCACATTGTGTATTTCGCATTAAAATAAGTTGTTGCACCGTCGTAATAACCAGACTGAACAAGCACATTCAAATACGGATTCTGCGCCATGGCCTGTCTTAGGTTGTCTCTTGTCTCATCATTCTCGTTGTTCCAGGGGTGCACGGGCCCAAACATGTTATATTTAATGTCTGTTTTAAAATTTAATTCTTCCTGAAGGTAGTAGTTTATGGCCGGGGTAAAGCTGTGAAGCCATGAAGTTATTTCCGGATTGTAATCTGTATCTGTTCCCAACAAATTCTTATCCATTCCCAGATAACGAGAATCCAATCGCCCAATGGTGAATCCGCCTTTGTCTTTTAGTAAATTTTTCCAAAAGAAGCGTGTCGGGATTACAAGATTCTGATCTTTGATATCTTTTTCTGGAAGGCCCGAATAATAGGCCATTTTTTTAGCCACCTCATTACGTTCTGAGTCGCTTATAAATCCACCTTTGGCCAAAGCCGGGATAAGTGTATTTACGGTATAGGCTTCGGATTCTGGTAAAATTTCTGTCAGGTCTTTGTTTTGTAAGGCTGCAGCTAATGCTTTATGATGCCAGGCTGCAGCGGTATAATAGGGGAGGTTGAGCGCATCAGAAACCGGGCCGCCAACTCTAATGACCCTGTAGTCCGCAGGGGAAACCATTATAACCCCATTCAGGTACATCCATTGCTGATCTTGTAATGCCAGTGAAAGCCCCATAACCCGGGTACCCCCATAGCTCTCACCAATAATATATTTTGGAGACCTCCACCGATTGTTTCTGGTGACAAAAGTATTTAACCATTCCGCCAGGTATTTAATATCTGCATTGATACCAAAGAATTTATCGCGATCCACTTCTTTTCCGCTTTCCGGGATGGTTCTGGAATAGCCTGTGTTGGCCGGATTTACATAAACAATATCAGTTACGTCCAATACGGAATAAGGATTGTGTTTTACACCATATGGTTGTACCGGATAGCCCTCATCATCAATATTTAATATTCTGGGACCCGTATACGCCAAATGCATCCAAACAGAACCCGAACCGGGACCGCCGTTAAAAGAAATTAGTAAGGGTCTTGCAGCTCTGTCTTTAACATTATCTCTTGTGTAATAGGTGTAATGCAATGCTGCAACCGGCTTCCCCATTTCATCCCAGACCGGCTGAGTACCCGTCCTGGCGGTATATGAGAATTCCGTGCCATTCACGGTGACATTATGTTGGGTAGTTATGGTGGTGTCTATGGGAATTTTGCGCTCCTGGGCATTCAGCAGTTGCGTTGTAATGAGTGCAACCACAAGTAGAATGAGGTTTTTCATGCTAAGTTTAGATTAGTCCGGACTAAAATAGGAAATTTCATTCACAATATTATTTCAGACCTATAAAGTTAAAAGTGTTTTAAAACGCCTCCGTCGCTGATGGTTAGTCATTATATTTAAAGGACATTGAATAAATTAACAAACCTGGTATAATGAGTAAAATTAACAGAAGAGATTTCGGATCCCTGCTGGGACGCGGAGCAGCAGCTACCGCTTTGTTGGGTGGAATGCCCATAGCCTGTGGGATGTCTGGGAAAAAAAGAAGTGGAAAGAAATTGGGTATTGCTCTGGTAGGTCTTGGAGGATATAGTACTTACCAATTGGCTCCGGCCTTACAGGATACGGATTTTTGTCATTTGGCCGGGATTGTTACCGGCACCCCTTCAAAAGAATCGGTTTGGTCCGCGAAATACGATATCCCTAAAGAAAATATCTACAATTACGAGAATTTCGATGAAATAGCTGATAATGCGAATATTGATATTGTATATGTGGTTTTACCCAATAGCATGCATGCGGATTTTTCTATTAGGGCGGCCAAAGCAGGGAAACATGTGATTTGTGAAAAGCCTATGGCTGTATCAGTAGCGGAGTGTGATGCCATTATTAACGCTTGTGAGTTGGCAAATGTAAAACTGGGAATTGGTTATCGGCTGCATTCAGAGCCTTATACCAAAGAAGTAAAACGATTTGTGAGAGAAAACACCTTTGGGAACCTAAAAAAAATTACTGCAGATGCGGCTTATATATCTCGTGGAAACCCGGATCAATGGCGATTAAACCAGCAGTTATCAGGAGGGGGAGCTTTAATGAACATGGGCGTATATGCAATTCAGAGCGTAATTTATGGCTCTGGTATGAATCCGGTAGCCGTGACTGCACAGGAATTTAGTACACGACCAGCATACTTTAAAAAAACTGATGAAACCATTACCGCCCAGTTTGAACTGCCTAATGGAGCCGGGGCAGAAATCATGACCTCTCATAATAAAAGGGCCAACAAATTACATGCATCATGTGAAAATGGTTGGTATGAACTGGACCCGGCAAGTACGTATATTCCCCTTGCAGGAAGAACCTCTGATGGCCCTATTAGGTTTGTGCAGGAAAGTCAGCAAAAATTACAAATGGACGACTTTTCAAGGCATATTATTGAAGGCACTCCCAATGTCGCACCTGGCGAGATGGGCAAAAGGGATATGATTATTGTGGAAGCCATTTACAGGTCTGTCGCGGAAGGAAACAAAAAAATAGATTTAGACCTGGGAAATTTGGGTTTATAAGCCTCCTGGTTATTTTGGCCGGGGATTGGGTTTTAAAAGACCCAAAGGTTCATCTTCCCGATCATAAAGCAACCAGAATTCGGCAGTCTTGATAATGTCAAATATCCGGAGACATGCTGCCCTGTTATTCGCGACGGCCTGAAGGAATAACTTTTCATCTTTCCCGGTCCAGACGAGTGCCATCTTTATTTTATCTCTCAAAGTATCGGCAAGAATCTCTCCAAGAAAAAATAATTCTATGGTAGGGATCTCATTGTATTTTACAGGAACAAGATCAACTAACACTTTGTTGTTCTTCAGATCCTCACATTTCTTTTTAATTATCTTGGGATACTTTATGAATTCCCAGTAGTCGTAGTCCCCCTTAATGGTCAAAACCAGGAAGTCGCCTTTATCCTTGAAAGTGTAACTACTGTGCATACCAATATGTTAACAATGATTAGGCGGAAAAGTTCGGGGGACGAAAATTACGGAGCTTAATGAGTCCTATTAATATACGAAAAAATATATTTAAATGTGGGAATTTATGTAATAATGGCAGACAATTTTAGGTCATATAAATGTCGTACTAATCTTAGTGTTTCAATTAAATCAGTCAGGGTGCCTTAGTTTTATTAGTTGATGATATCACCATTTTTCAAACACGCCAAGACCAAATAGGGCAAAATCGTATTTCACAGGATCAATTGGATCCAACATTCTTAACCGCTCATCCAACTCTGACAGGGCCCTGGCATCATTCTGTCTTCGTTTTAGTAACCCAAGACTTCTTGCCACTCTGGCAGAATGGACATCGAGCGGGCAACTTAACTGCGCAGGTGAAATTGTTTCCCAAAGCCCGAAATCTACCCCTGTAGTATCGCGACGGACCATCCATCTTAGAAACATGTTTAAACGCTTAGCTGCAGATCCCCTGGAAGGATCTGAAATGTGTTTGGTACTTCTTTGCAGGTGTGGGATTTCAAAAAATATGCGTTTTAAGGCCGAAATTGCCGGCTGCAGGGTGGTAGGCTGGGAGTGCCTTAGAAAGACACGCTCCAAACCACCATAATTGATATAGATATGTTTTAGTCCTCTTATAAAATGCGCCAAGTCTGTCGCGTTAAAAGTTCTGTGAACAAAGGGGGTTAACTTTTGCAGATCGCTTTCAGTATGATGAGTAACAAATTGATAGGGTTCATTATCCAATAAATGCATCATTCTATGGGCATTCTTAATAATACTTTTACGGTTTCCCCAGGCGATAGTGGCTGTTAAAAAGGCACTAATTTCAATATCCTCTTTAGCCATAAAGCTATGTGGTACCTGAATAGGATCGGTTTCAATGAACTTCGGATCATTGTATTGATAAGCCTTTGAATCCAGAAATTCTTTTAATTCTAATGAAGTCATTCCAGGGAGATTTCTGAAGCCTTAAGTAGAATTACTGATCCTACCAGTACCAGGTTATAGGAAGCGTGTAGTAGCATTGCCCATACGAGTCCAAGCCTTATGCGAATAAACCCCATAAACGCCCCAACCAAAATTTGTGGGGCTACAAGAAGTGGGGATAAAGCCAGGATGGCAGGGGTAATTTCATAGTTGATTATGTGATAAAACCCAAAAGCCAAGGTGAAGAGATAGAAGAAAAATCGAAAATTTGAGCTCTTTCTAAAAAAGAACATAGGTCCTCTAAACAATAGTTCTTCTAAAATTGGAGCTAGGATTACCGCAGCGAATAAAATAAAAGTATAGGAGTAATTATTGAATAGAGTTTCGATCGCATGTTTTCCCAATTCCAGATCCAATGAAGATAAAACTCCTCCAATAATAATACTGAGAGCAATATTTACGGTTAAGGAGAGCACTAACAATTTCAGTAGAAAAAACACCTTATATTTTATGGAGGTATTACTATCGATTTGATAAACAGGATTTTTTAAAAACTTCCATAATTCATCCAAAACCATTTTACAGTATTTGCCCGTCTACCATTGTCAGCTTTCTGTCTGCCATGTCTGCCAATTCCGAATTATGTGTGACTATGACAAATGTCTGGCCAAATTTATCCCTTAATTCAAAGAAGAGTTTATGTAAGGTGTCCGCACTCTCAGAGTCCAGATTGCCACTAGGTTCATCCGCAAGGATGGTAGAAGGATTATTTATTAAGGCTCTTGCGACTGCTACACGCTGTTGTTCGCCTCCGGAGAGTTCATTGGGCTTGTGGTGGTGCCGGTCTTTTAGCCCTAAAAAGTTAAGCAGTTCCGCTGCCCGGTTTTTGGCTTCTGCCTGGGGGGTTTTTTTAATAAAAGCCGGGATACATACATTTTCAATAGCTGTAAATTCCGGGAGGAGCTGATGAAACTGGAATATAAAACCCAGATGTTCATTTCGGAATTTGGCCATCGCCCTATCGTTTAATTCATTTAAAGCGATATTATCTATATTGAGGCTGCTGCTCTCAGAATTGGATGCTACGTCCAGAGTTCCTAATATTTGGAGCAAAGTAGTTTTACCGGCTCCGGAAGGACCGACAATTGAAACTATTTCTCCTTTGGCAATTTCCAGATCGACACCTTTTAACACCTGAAGTTGTCCATAATATTTTTGAATATTTGTTGCCGTAATCATGTTGCATAAAATTTTCAGCTCGAAAGTAGCTATAAGTGCAGACATGGCAAAAATAACAATCTCGTTCTATAGTCCTGTTTGGAATTCCACATTAATACGACCAATCGGTATACCGGGACTTGGACTGTACAAAACTAACGGCCAATAGTATTTATTAAGTTAAAAATCACCATATTTATCATTATTAAACCAGGAATAATCAAATGTCACCTTACAGAAATTTAGAAGAATACAATATTGAGATCACAAATGAAGTAAAGGAGCGATTCTCAAAAATTATTGATGTAATAGGCGAGGATATTGATCGCGAAGGATTGATGAAAACCCCTGAAAGGGCAGCCAAGGCCATGCTATTCCTTACTCAGGGTTACAAGCAGGACGCCGTTGAAATACTAAAAGGCGCAATGTTTAAAGAGAGTTACGACGATATGGTAATCATTAAGGACATCGAAGTCTATTCTCTTTGTGAACACCATATGCTACCATTCTTCGGCAAGGCTCATATTGCATATATCCCTGATGGGCAAATTGTTGGCTTGAGCAAAATCCCAAGAATAGTTGATGTGTTTGCGAGGCGCTTGCAGGTACAGGAGAGACTCACTCATGACATACTCGAATGTATAAATGATACCCTTAAACCAAAAGGGGTAGCTGTTGTTATTGAAGCAGCCCATATGTGTATGATGATGCGCGGGGTGCAAAAACAGAATTCGGTGACAACGACTTCTGGCTTCAGGGGGCAATTTGAAAAAATTGAAACCAGGAGCGAGTTTTTGAAACTAATTAGCTCTAGTCTTTCATAATAGTAACTATTTGGTTCTTGTCTTTGAATGATCCATGGCATTGGATCAGCATTCATAACAATTCATGGCAACAGTGTTAAATATGTTTGTTTGTTGTAACAACAGGCGTTTAATGGCGTCTTTATAGTACAACTAATAACCAGTTCATTCATGAGGAATGTACTTCTATTGCTATTTATTCTTTTTTCTGCACTTAGTTTTGCTCAAAAAAATAATACGCTTCGGGCTTTTGAGGCGCTCGACAGTAATATTGGAGCGGACATAAACATTATTAAATCTGTTGAGTATAAAATTTTACTCAGTGGAGACAATGAAACACTACAACATATCAACTGGGCGGTTAGCGACAAAAATTTAAAAATTAGGTCGGATAATAAAACTGTCAGTTTTGAAGATGTGGTACTTACCGTATATACTCCTTCTTTAGAGGTATTGAACGTGTCAGATGGGGGTAAGGCAACTATGGATGAGAGTTTTGCCCGCATAGATAATTTAGAAGTTACAGCCTCAGGGGATGCTATTATTGATCTTTCCGGGATTGAGTATAAAACACTTGTGGCCAACTCTAAAAATGGAGGGCAGATAATTTATAACGATCGCGGTACGTCTTTTTAATACTTTCTGTAACGGAAGAATACATATAATCGGGGAACAAACCTTTCGAATTTTATTTCCGGATTTCATTTTTGGCATTTAAATTGATTCCTTTAAATGGAATACTTAATTTTAAACATGTCAAATATTAAACAAACAAAATACAGGGATTTGTTCCTGGGCCTGCTGTTTGATGCCCTGGGAATGCTTTCTTTTTTAATACCCGGAATAGGGGAATTTTCAGATGTCATTTGGGCGCCAATTGCAGGCTGGCTGATGACCAGAATCTACAAGGGTAAAGTAGGCCAGGCCGCCGGGATTATTACTTTTATTGAGGAATTGATCCCGGGACTAGACGTTATCCCTACTTTTACTATTATGTGGTTGTATACTTATGTATTTAAAAGCAATAAGGCTACTACTTTAATTGACGTAGATTCTAAGTGAAATTATGAGTCAATTAACACCAACAATAGCTGAACTATGAACTCTTACCTGGAAGCATTTTTAAATGCGTTTTCATCCAACATTAGCTGGACATGGAGGTCTGTCATCTTTGATGTTCCCTGGTATACCAATTATTTTTGGGGCCTGATCCTTATTTCCCTGTTCATATGGAGCCTTGAAATTCTATTTCCATGGCGAAAGAATCAATCCGTATTCAGACAGGACTTCTGGCTGGACGGTTTTTACATATTTTTTAATTTTTTCATTTTCACAATTGCAATAAGTGGTTTTTATAAACTTCTCGAAGTCTTTTTCGTCGATATAGGGATTGTCGCCGGGTCTTTGTCTATAGTTAATATAGGTGCGTGGCCAGAATGGCTGCAATTAATTACGTTTTTTATTCTGCTCGATTTTTTTCAATGGTTTACTCATGTCTTATTGCATAAATACAATTTTTTGTGGCAGTTTCATAAAATTCATCACAGTGTAAAAGAAATGGGATTTGCAGCCCATTTTCGCTATCATTGGATGGAAAATATTTTCTATAAACCATTAAAAACGCTTGGGGTAATGTTGCTTGGAGGGTTTGAACCGCAACAGGCCTTTATTGTACACTTCATTGCTATATCAATAGGGCATTTAAACCATGCAAACGTGAAACTTACGTGGGGCCCTTTAAAGTATTTGTTTAATAATCCCGTAATGCATTTATATCATCATTCCTATGTACTTCCAGAGGGTAAATACGGGGTGAATTTCGGAATTAGTTTAAGCCTTTGGGACTACCTCTTTAAAACCAATTTTATTCCTGAAAAAAGCGGAACTATTCCATTGGGTTTTAAAGGTGATGAGGAAATACCCAAAGACTTTTTGCATCAAATAGGGTTTGGCTTCAAGAAAAAAAAATCCATCGATTAAATAAATTCATATTTTGACGGATAGTCCAACACTTATGTTCCTGCCAATGTTTGGAATACCATCGGTTTTTAATCTGGACAAATGTGCGATGTAGTTTTTATCAAGGATATTATTGCCGCTGAGTCTTATTTCTGCCTCTTTATTAAATAATGAGAAATTTCCACCCAGCCCTATATTCAGAAGATTATAGCTATCCGTTTTGGTTTCAAATTCACTGAAATTGTTCTGTGCAAAAACGGATAGTACGCTAACGAAGGCATAGCTTTTTTGAAGCCAATTATTCTTCTCTGCAAATTCGATCCTTAAGTTGTTTTTTAGCTTATTTGCCGGAATAAGTGGTAAATAATCCCCGTTGTCAAGTTTGCCAATTACAGTTTCGAAACTACTCTCGAGATGAAGCCAATCCAGTGGATGAGGATGCAGATGAAATACAATTTCACCTCCATAAAGTTTGGCATTTTGCTGCCTGTATAGAAAAACAGCATCTTGGCCCACAAATTGGCCGTTGGGCTCAATAAATATATAGTCCTTTATACCATTATAGAAGCCATTTATATAAAATTCAAAATGTTGATTTTTATATTCCAGCCCAATATCTGCCTGCAGATTTTTCTCATTATTTAAATCCGGATTCCCAATTTCAAATCGGTTGGTGCCCTCATGAACCCCATTTGAGGTTAGTTCGGCCAGATTAGGAGCTCTGAAACCAGACGCGAAATTTATTCTTCCAATGATTTTGTCCGATACATCAACCCTGATTCCTGCCGCTGCGTTAAAACTGTTAAAGCTCCTGTTTATTGGGGAAATATAACCGTCCATACCTGCTATTCCATTTTCTTCTCCGGCAATAGATCTGTGATCATATCGAAGACCAAATTGGATATCACTTTTGTCAAAATGTAAATGAGAATTGGCTAATACCCCAACATCGGATGTGGTGGCATCGGGGATAAGTACCTCTTCCCCAAAATTTTTATTCGTTTGCCGCATACCCTGGAGACCTACTATGGTTTCCAGAAGTTTGCCCTTTGGGAGGTCGTAAAGCAGGTTGTAATTAAATGTCGAAAGATGCATGTCTAGGGCAGCCCCTTCTTCTTCTCCTTCTTCTGTACCCTCTTCCTCCTCATGTTCCTCGAATTCTTTTCGATCATTAAAGATGTATCCTAATGTGATTTTAAGATTGGATCTATTGAAAAATATGTCAGTGGAAGAACTCAAAATATGATTATGGAGTTCCTGATATGGAAGCGTAGGAGTTCGATCTGTGTTTTGTGCCCCTATTTCCTCCGGGATTCCCAGGTCGGATGAGTTGTAATTGTATCTGAATTCGGTTTTTAGAATGCCCGCCTGGTAACCCAAACCTGTCTTAAGGTCGTATTCTCTAAACCGGGAATTAGTGACTCTTTGTCCGTTACCGCCTTTATAATCTGTATGAGTGGTATGCCCACCTCTGACAAGGAACTTAAAATGTTTTCCGGAAGTCTTATAACCCAAATTAGTGCCCAGGCCAGTTGTATTAGAAAAATAATTTAAATTCACATCTCCTGCGCTATTGTTGGCCAGTGCAAACCTTTCAGGATTAAGATAAAGTACTCCACCCAGGGCATCTGAGCCATAAAGCAGGGATGCGGGACCTTTTATTACTTCCACACTTTCTATGCCTGCATCGCCAATTCCCAGCCCGTGTTCGTCTCCAAATTGCTGATTCTCCAGCCGGATACCCTGGGAATAGACCAATACCCGATTTGCACTTAGACCTCTTATCACGGGTTTCCCAATTCCAACACCAGTTGAAACAGTTTCAACGCCTGCGATATTTGTAATACCATCAGCAAGAGTTATGGCTCCCTGTGTTTTCAGATCGGCGATTTTAGCCTGTTCTACCTTCATTACATTTTCGCGCTGTAATTTGTGAAATGGAGTAGATACTATAACTTCTTCCATTTCAATGGCACTGGGAGTGAGTTGCACTTCTATTTTACTACTCCCGGCAGTAATCTCAAGATTCTTGGAAAAAGTTTGGTATCCTATGTAAGATACCAGTAGTTTATATGAACCGAGTGGCAGATTGGCCACTTGGAATACGCCTTCAGAATCTGTAATTGCGCCTCTTTCCAGCTGAGGAAAATATACGGATACCTGCTCTAAAGGAGAATTGTTCTCAGCATCAGTAATTTTTCCTGAAACTGAATTTTGCGAATAGGATATTGACATAGTTATTGCAAAAAGCAATGAACATAAATATTTCATACTTAAATTTTTAATTAATTAAATGGTAAAAAATCTTCTAACTATGAAACATTAGGGGGCCCTCTAAGAGAAATGTGAAGTTTTTGATAAGTACTTAGAAAGGAATAATAATTACTATTGAGGTCATACAGCGAGATTGGCGAGTAGAACTCAAATTTCTGAATGGCAGGATAAAATTGTTGAGAAAGCTTAAATTTTTGAAATTCACAATCGAACTCAGCCTCATGAAAATGCAAGGTTATATCTTCTGAACAGCTTTGACTCTGATGCTCGTGAATCGCGTGAGATAACTTCATGATGGAAGGCAACGCCATACAAGCGATAAGCAAAAAAGAAGCAAGCGATAAGTAAAGGTCTTTTTTAACAGCCATCGCCTGCAAATTACTATAATAACAAGATGTTATTATGTTAAGAAAAGTATAATTTACTTAAATAGAAATCCAAGTCCCATCCTGCTGAGCATTTTCTTTTCAAAATTCCAGAAGAATCTAAACTGTCCAAAAAGCCAACCAAAAATAACTAATAACACCTGGTAAATGGGGAAAATTATCAGCAATCTAATCGTCCAATAGACCCAGCCACTCCACCAGGCGTCCGGAAAAATGGCCCTATCAAAGCCGATCCATTCTAAAAATGGCCTGGCAACATAAACAGAAGAGGAACCTGTAACGGCAAACACAATAAAAATAATTACCAGCTGTATGTTGGAATCTATACCCCAACGACTTTTTAATTTATCCATAGGACTTTAAAAGAGCTGGCAAATATATTCATTTAAATTCTTGGTACAAAAGGTCCGAGGCGCTGATTGTATTTACGCTGAAAATAGATGAAGTAATTATAGAGTTTGTAATTAACCTCATAGCCGTAGTCAATATGTGGTTCATAATTAATCCGCATCTCATAAAGGTTGGGGTTGAATTGAATAGGCTGCATTACTCTTTGGTTCCAATTAGAAACAAGAATCTGGTTTCTTGTTTCAAGGAAAGATTGAGAATAGTACCCTTCGGGTTTAGCAATACTCAGCAACCAGAAATTAAAGCCAGGTTCAATAATTAAAATCTCATATTCGGTTTTATCGCTGCTAATTTCAATTGTGTCTCCCTGGGTTTGTTCAAAAGCCATTTTTTCTTGTTCACTAACAATAACCGCATCCTTAGTGCTTTTACAACCAATCGTAATTCCCAAAGTTAGCAGGGCTATCCCCAAGGTTAAAGTTTTTATCTTTTTCATCTGATGCATATTTTTATGACACTTTCGAAATATTGAATTCAATAATTTCTAATAAAAGATACAAAAAAAGCCATTCGCATTTGCAAATGGCTTTGTTAAATAAAGTTAAGTTAGCTTTCTTTATTTACCGAAAAGTCCGCCTAATAAGCCTCCCAGACCTCCGCTTTTCTTTTTTGACCCTCCACCCATTACCATTCCTGCGACATCATCTAAAATACTTCCGTCCCCGTCAGCATCGAGTAGGGTTGTGATAAGGCTCTGGTTTTGCTGTGGTTGCCCACCCAACATGCTCCCAAGCAGGCTGTTCATACCATTGGCATCCTGCACATTGCTTTGTGCCTTTTGTCTGCCGAGAAAGCCCATAACAATAGGGGCGGCGATTTTCAATATTTGTCCTATAGAACCAGCATCCAGGCCAGATTTCTGACTTAGTGCATTTTCTACCTGAGGTTGTTTATTGCCGAATACATGTCCCAAAATACCTGCTCCATCCGCAACAACTTCCTTGTTTACGCCTCCGCCAAATAAGCCCTGGAGGTTATCTAAAATACTGCCATCATGTTTAGATGAGAGCGCACTCATTAATCCATCAGCCCCACCAGGTTGTGCAACATTTTTTTTCATTGCCCCAAGTAGTAATGGCATTGCCATGCTTAATACGTCAGCGGTCTTGTTTTCGGCCTGCCCTGTTTCGCTTGCCACGCCGCTAATCAATTGTTTGCCCATAGGGCTGTTTAGTAAATCTAGTAATCCAGACATTTTTATAGTATTTAATAATTAGTACGGTAATGTACAAAAAAGTGTCTTAGAAATCCACTGAATAAAGGGGTTTGTGATTTTACGTTATTTTAGCAAAGTGGCAATCTGACTGGCCAATTCTTCACCTATTCTGTCCTGTGCCTCTCCGGTAGCAGCACCGATATGAGGGGAGAGTGATATGTTCGGATGCATAAGAATTTTTACTTCCGGACTCGGCTCCGATTCAAAAACATCCAAGCCTGCGAAAGCAACCTTGCCGTTTTCTATAGCATTAATCAGGGCCACTTCATCAATAACACCACCTCTTGCGGCATTGACAATTCCCACCCCTGTCTTCATTTGATCAAACTCCTTCTTCCCAATGACGTATTCCTTTTGTGCTGGCACATGAAGCGTTATAAAGTGTGCCTCACCGAGTAGGGATTGCATTGAAATGTTTTTGAGTTCGAATGAAACTTTTTGACCGTCAAAAAAAGGCACCTCAATGCTGGCTTCTTCGATAAATGGATCGTAATAAACTACTTTCATGCCAACGCCCAATGCGACTTTGGCTGTGGCCTGTCCTATTCTTCCAAAGCCAATAACACCAAGTGTTTTGCCTCTTAATTCTATCCCCTTGGCATAGGCTTTTTTCAATTTTTTGAAATTACTGTCTCCTTCCAAAGGCATATTTCTGTTAGCATCATGAAGAAAACGGACGCCACCAAACAAATGGCCGAAAACCAATTCTGCAACAGAGCTCGAAGATGCTGCGGGCGTATTTATAACATGCAAGCCCTTTTGTCTTGCATATGCCACATCAATATTATCCATCCCAACACCTCCGCGGCCAATTAATTTAAGAGTAGGGCAGGCATCAATTAATTCTTTACGTACCTGAGTTGCACTCCTGACCAGGAGACCTACAATAGAATTGTCATTGATGTAGGTAGTCAATTGTTCCTGAGCCACGGTTGTGGTTATTACTTCAAAACCTTCTTTTTCGAGCGAGCTTATCCCACTTTGGGAGATTCCGTCATTTGCAAGTATCCTCATTTCGGCCTGAGTTTATTATTATTATTATTAATCTAATTTTAATTTCTGCCTTCCTAGGCATTACGTTCCAAATCGCTCATCACATCTACCAGTACACCTACACTTTCTAAGGAAAGAGCGTTATACATAGAAGCCCGATATCCGCCTACGGAGCGGTGTCCGTTAATACCGTTGATACCCGCTGCTTTACACATGGTATCAAAAGTCTCTTTTACGCTCTCGTCAGTAAGTGTAAAAGTAGCATTCATTGCAGATCTGTCCTCTTTTTCAGCAAATCCTTTAAACAAGGGATTTAGGTCTATTTCCGAGTAAATGAGGTTAGCCTTCTTCTCATTAATTTCTTCAATTGCGGCAATCCCTCCCATATCTTTTAACCACTGAAGCGTCAACATGGAAGTATAGACAGCAAATACAGCTGGTGTATTAAACATGCTGTCTTTTGCTATATGCACCTTATAATCGAGCATGGACGGAATCTGACGCGAGACCTTACCCAGAATCTCTTCTTTGACCACAACCAGGGTAGCACCTGCCGGACCCATATTTTTTTGAGCTCCCGCATAAATCAAATCAAAAACTGAAAAATCTATCTGGCGAGAGAATATATCAGAACTCATATCACAGACCAGGGGAATTTCTGTTTCTGGAATCGCTTTTATTTGAGTGCCATATATGGTATTATTAGAAGTTAAGTGCAGGTAATCCAAACCAGCTGGCACATCATAACTCTTTGGGATATAGTTAAAGTTTTTATCCTTTGAAGAGGCAACTTCAATAATTTCACCAAAAAGTTTCGCTTCTTTAATCGCCTTATCACTCCAGGCTCCTGTGTTGATATAACCTGCCTTTTTTTCGAGAAGGTTATATGCAACCATTAGGAATTCAAGACTGGCTCCGCCTTGTAAGAACAACGCCTGATACCCCTTTCCTTCCAATCCAAGTAATTCCAGGGCTAGAGACCTGGCAGATTCCATAATCGCCACAAACTCTTTACTCCTATGTGAAATTTCGATGAGAGAAAGTCCAATTCCGTCCAGTTCCAGAACCGCTTCAGAGGCCTTTTTCATAACTTCCTGAGGCAATACACAGGGACCGGCACTAAAATTGTGTTTTTTCATCGTAATAAGAGTTTAATTATTTTTGCTTCTTAATTTAAGGCCGTAAAGGTCATAAATAAAGCTGAAAGTTTCTTATCAATTATTGATTAATTATGTGATGTTCTTAACAAGAATTCAACAGTATCTATTCTATCCGCATAATCCTCGAGTCCGGGATATTGTGTTTGTCCAAAAGCGACCTCATCCTCAAAGACCCCATTAGCTACTAGACATTGAAGTGCATCCTTGTTTAAATCCAGCCGCTGTTTTAGCTCTTCCATTGTGCTGTACTTTTCATAGAACAGTGTTGCAATGGGCGAGCCATAGCTTTCATCTTCTTTCAGCATCAAAAAGCCATTATCCAGTATGTCGTATTCACTCATCAGGTAAACAGCTTTGTTATAATCGTAGTTATTTGCGTATTTGGATAGGTCCAAGATATCACTAAACGCATAAACGGCTTTAAACAGCGTATCAAAATTATAGTCGTTTGGTACGTAGATTTTGGATACACTTCTACAACCAAGTCCAAAATACCTAAATATATCATCTGCTAAAGCCTGTAGCATTTCCGGGCTTTCCTGCCCGGTAAGTACGGCGGCCGAGGCTCTGTTTCTTCTAATAATCCTGGGCTTATCTTTAAAATAATAATCAAAATAGCGGGCTGTGTTATCACTACCAGTCGCAATGATCACATCAAAATCTGCCAGGCTGTCTTGCTGAAATTGTATAGACGCCTCAAGTTCTGGCTCAGAGGCAATTAATTTGTCAGCAATAAATGGCAGAAGTATTTGATCATTGGAAGAGAGTTTGATTATGACATTATTTCCCAGGATCAGGGCACACAGAAAGTCGTGAAACCCTACCAACGGTATATTCCCGGCCATTATTATAGCTACCGTTTGATGATCAACATTTTCCAAATCGTACTTCCCCAGCCAATTCAGCAGTTTTTCCTCTGTGAGCAATACGCCCCAATGGCTCAGTGCAAAAAGGACATTTGCTTTTGTAAACCAACCGTTCTTATGGCCAGCCAACTCAATTTTATCATCGAAATCTGTATAAACAGTTTCTTTTTTAGAGATTATATCGGCTGCCCTGTTGGCATATTCGCAGTATTCACGAAGAAAATTACCAAGTTTAATAAAAGCCGCTACTCTAGGATGAAGGTCGCCCATTATATTTGTCCAGAATTTTATTAGGATTTACCTTTGTGCAAAAGTAAGCATGCTTAAAAGAACTATTTGCTAACTGAAAGAGAAAATTATGGCGATTGTTATAACAGATGAATGTATAAATTGCGGAGCGTGTGAGCCCGAATGCCCGAATACCGCAATTTATGAAGGTGCGGATGAATGGCGGTATGGTGATGGTACCTCTCTAAAAGGCGATGTTGTTCTTCCCAATGGTACAGCTGTTGATGCCGATGAGGTGCAGGAACCAATTAGTGATGAAATATACTATATTTCACCTGATAAATGTACCGAATGCATGGGCTTCCACGAGGAGCCGCAGTGTGCTGCGGTTTGCCCTGTCGATTGCTGTGTCCCGGACGATGATCATGTTGAATCTGAAGAAACCCTGTTGGGAAAACAGCGATTCATGCACCCGGATGGCTGATATCAGGTTTTTAGGTATTATTAAGGCCATAACCACAATTTTCCAATTATCCCATCAAACATTTCGCTGCGATTTCCTTTAGGAATTTGGCACAAACCATAGCTGTCATGTCATTGATATCTCTGTCCGGATTGTATTCAACAATATCGGCCCCGAGAATTGGCACATTAATTCGATGGATAATATCCAGCACATCCCTGGTAGTGAATCCTCCGGGTTCATGGTGCGAAACGCCGGGCGCAAAGGCTGGATCCAGAGCGTCAATATCTAGTGATAGGTAAATAGGTCTTTTGAATTCGGGGATTTTCTCTATTCGGTAATCTTTCATTTCTACTATTTGGACTCCAAATTTTTGAACCTGTTCTCGCTGATGTGTATTTAGTGTCCTAATTCCGAGCTGATAAAGCTCTGAAGCCAGTCCGTCCTCCATAATTCGGGCAAAAGGACAGGCATGGGAATATTTATCGTTTTCGAACACTTCGTAGAGATCCCCATGAGCGTCAATATGAAGTATTTCTACAGTTCCATAAATGCTGTTAATTGCACGAAGTATAGGATAGGTTATTGAGTGGTCCCCGCCCAGGGTTATTAGAGGAATGTTTTTGTTTAAATTAGCCAATGTAACATCTTCAATATCAAAATATTCAGAAATATTAAAATCGCCCTTATCCTCAATTAAATCAGATGTAATTTCCGCAGCTGATTCAGCAAATCGATTTGCGGATTCGCTAATAAAAGCTTTGCGAATCAAAGGAGGCGCTTTGGCCGGCCCCTGCATATAGGACGACTTGCCATCATACAATATCCCCTGGAGTGCAACTTTTCTCATATTTAATTCTCAGCTTCTCTGTTCTAAATATACTAGTAAAAACTATCTTTGCAGCCAAAATTACAGGAAGTCAAAATACAGCAGCGATTATTTCCAATTTAGATTCATAAGAATGAAAGCAGGTATTGTAGGATTACCCAACGTAGGAAAATCTACTCTTTTTAATTGTTTATCCAATGCTAAGGCACAAAGTGCGAATTTCCCATTTTGTACTATTGAGCCAAATATCGGGGTTGTAAATGTTCCGGACGCCAGATTGCAGAAATTGGAGGAACTAGTAAACCCAGAGCGCGTATTACCGGCAACGGTAGAGATTGTGGATATAGCAGGTTTAGTTAAAGGAGCAAGTAAAGGGGAGGGTTTAGGTAACCAGTTTCTGGGAAATATACGTGAAACTGATGCGATACTACACGTACTGCGTTGTTTTGATAACGATAATGTGGTACATGTTGATGGTTCTGTAGATCCTATCAGAGACAAGGAAACCATTGATATGGAGTTGCAGCTAAAAGATCTGGAAACTGTAGAAAAGAAACTAGATAAGGTAAAAAGAGCGGCAAAGACCGGCAATAAGGATGCTCAGAAGGAAGAGGCGGTATTGGCCCGGTTAAAATCCGGCCTGGAAACAGGCACCTCAGTGAGGGCAATTGATATAGATAAAGATGCACGCCGTGAATTTGTTATTCCCTTGCAGCTAATAACCGATAAGCCGGTAATGTATGTTTGTAATGTGGACGAAGATGCTGCGGTTGCAGGCAATGCGTATGTTGAAAAAGTAAAAGCAGCAGTTACCAATGAGGATTCAGAAGTGCTGGTGCTGGCAGTAGGTACGGAAGCAGACATCACAGAACTGGATACATATGAAGAGAGGCAAATGTTTCTGGAGGATCTGGGACTTACAGAACCTGGTTCGGCCAAATTAATAAGAGGAGCTTATAGGCTACTGAACCTGGAGACATACTTTACTGCCGGAGAAAAAGAAGTTAGGGCCTGGACCATACCAATCGGCGCCACAGCTCCTCAGGCAGCTGGAGTTATCCATACAGATTTTGAAAAAGGTTTTATACGAGCCGAGGTAATTTCATATGAGGATTATGTGTCTTATGGAAGTGAAACTAAGGTAAAGGAAGCCGGCAAGATGCGTGTTGAGGGGAAGGATTATGTGGTTAAAGATGGAGATGTGATGCATTTCCGGTTTAATGTCTAAGACTTTTTTGTTTAAGGATCATATAGGTGATTTGGGCATTAGGCTTGGACTACCGCTATCAACAAATTGCAGAAATGATTGTTAATTACTTTCCGCAGACTGCATTTTGATTTCTGACCTATAATTCTATATTAGCGGGGGTAATCCCCAGGAAAAATGGCACAATCACAATATACTGAAGAAAATATTCGATCTCTTGATTGGAAGGAGCATATAAGGCTTCGTCCCGGGATGTATATTGGAAAGTTGGGAGATGGGTCTTCTGCAGATGACGGTATATATATACTTCTAAAAGAAACCATAGACAATTCGATAGATGAATTTGTTATGGGTGCCGGCAAAACCATAGAGATTTCAATTCAGGGAGACAAAGTTATCGTCCGCGACTATGGCCGTGGTATTCCGTTGGGAAAAGTTGTCGACGTAGTCTCTAAAATGAATACTGGTGGTAAATACGATACGCGGGCCTTTAAGAAATCAGTTGGTCTAAATGGCGTAGGAACCAAAGCAGTGAATGCACTTTCCACGTATTTTAGAGTGGAATCAACCCGCGATGGCAAATCAAAATCGGCTGAGTTTAATTCCGGTGAGCTGCAGAATGAGGAACTATTAGAAGAAACATCGCGAAGAAGGGGTACAAAGATCACCTTTACACCTGATGAGACTATCTTTAAAAAGTACAGGTACAGAAATGAGTATATTGAACGACTTCTTAAGAACTACGTTTACCTTAATCCAGGACTTACAATTCTATTTAACGGAGAAAAATACTATTCTGAAAATGGTTTAAAAGACCTGTTAGAGGATAACAACAGTATTGAGGATATGCTTTATCCCATAATTCATTTAAAGGGTAATGATATAGAAGTGGCTATTACGCACAGCAAAACGCAGTATAGTGAAGAATATCATTCTTTTGTTAATGGCCAGCACACCACCCAGGGAGGAACGCATCAATCTGCCTTCAGGGAGGCTGTTGTAAAGACAATTCGCGATTTTTACGGTAAAAATTATGATGCTTCAGACATCCGTAAATCTATAATTTCTGCTATCTCTATAAAAGTTATGGAACCGGTTTTTGAAAGCCAGACCAAAACCAAACTTGGTTCCACAGATATGGGAGGAAAGCTACCCACTGTTCGAACTTATATTAACGATTTTGTTGGTAAACAATTAGACAATTACCTTCACAAGAACCAGGAAACGGCCGAGAAGATTCAGCGTAAAATCATGATGGCAGAGAAGGAGCGGAAAGAACTGTCAGGAATACGAAAACTTGCGAGGGAAAGAGCTAAAAAAGCGAGCCTTCACAATAAAAAGCTAAGAGATTGCAGGGTGCACCTGGGAGATATGAAGAACGAAAGGCGATTGGACAGCACCTTGTTTATAACAGAAGGGGATTCAGCGTCCGGATCAATCACCAAGTCGAGAGATGTGAATACTCAGGCTGTTTTCAGTTTAAGGGGAAAACCGCTGAATTCTTATGGTATGTCTAAAAAGATAGTCTATGAGAATGAGGAATTTAATTTATTGCAAGCTGCTCTGAATATTGAAGAGTCAATGGAGGACCTCCGATATAACAATATCGTCATAGCAACAGATGCAGATGTGGACGGTATGCATATCAGGCTATTACTGATCACCTTCTTTCTTCAGTTTTTCCCTGAATTAATCAAAGAGAATCACCTTTATATACTCCAGACTCCATTATTCAGGGTAAGAAATAAGAAAGAAACCATTTATTGTTACAGTGATGAGGAAAAGAGGGCGGCGCTTCAAAAACTTACCGGCAAAGCCGAGATAACCAGGTTTAAAGGATTGGGCGAAATTTCACCGGATGAGTTTAAACATTTTATTGGGGATGATATCCGACTGGAACCAGTAATGCTTGATAAAGCATTATCTATTGAAGAATTGCTTAAGTTTTATATGGGGAAAAATACCCCGGACAGGCAGGAATTCATCATCAATAACCTTAAAGTAGAAGTCGATTTAATTGAGGATAATTAATTATAAAACAAACTAATACGAATCTTTCTGGATGGAAGAGAATGAAGCAGTAAATGAAGCCCAAGAAGAGGGGCAAGCCGGTGGTGGCGATGCACTTGTACGTGTCACCGGCATGTACAAGGATTGGTTCCTGGACTACGCTTCCTATGTTATTTTAGAAAGAGCGGTACCCGCAATTGAAGATGGGTTTAAACCGGTACAAAGGAGAATAATGCATGCCCTGAAAGAACTGGATGACGGGCGATATAACAAAGTGGCCAATGTGGTAGGACATACTATGCAGTATCACCCTCACGGCGATGCAAGTATAGCCGATGCCATGGTCCAGATTGGTCAGAAAGACCTGCTGATAGACACTCAGGGGAACTGGGGCAACATTCTTACAGGTGATGGAGCGGCAGCTTCGAGGTATATTGAAGCCCGACTTTCAAAATTTGCTCTGGACGTTGTATTTAGCCCAAAAATTACGGAATGGCAGATGTCTTACGATGGCAGGAAAAAAGAACCTGTAAATCTGCCGGTTAAATTCCCATTATTATTAGCCCAGGGAGCTGAGGGGATAGCAGTCGGACTTTCAACTAAAATTTTACCGCATAATTTTAATGAGTTGATAGCTGCCTCCATTAAGCATCTTAAAGGTCAGCGATTTAAACTTTTCCCAGACTTTCCTACTGCAGGCATAATTGACGTCACGAATTACAATGACGGCCTCAGAGGAGGAAAGATCCGTGTCAGGGCCAAGATTGCCCAGTTAGACAAAAATACTTTGGTCATCAACGAGATCCCGTTTGGCACAAATACCTCCTCCCTTATAGATTCTATATTAAAGGCAAATGATAAGGGCAAAATTAAAATCAAAAAAATAGAAGACAACACGGCGGCGGATGTTGAAATCCTGGTGCATATTCCTTCGGGGATTTCTCCGGATAAGACCATCGATGCTTTGTATGCATTCACCTCATGCGAATCATCTATTTCTCCCCTGGGCTGTATTATTGAGGATAATAAGCCCCTGTTTATTGGGGTGACAGAAATGCTTCAGCGTTCAACAGACTATACGGTGGAGTTACTAAAAGCCGAGTTGGAAATTCAGCTTGCGGAACTGGAGGAACAATGGCATTTTGCGTCCCTGGAAAGAATTTTTATTGAAAACAGGATTTACCGTGATATAGAAGATGAAGAAACCTGGGAAGGAGTCATTTCTGCTATAGACAAAGGACTTAAACCTCATGTAAAACATCTTAAAAGAGCCGTAACCGAAGAAGATATAGTGCGATTGACGGAAATCCGTATTAAACGCATCTCCAAATTTGATTTGGATAAAGCTCAGCAATATATTGAAAGTCTTGATGCACGAATAGCGGAAACAAAAAACCACCTTGCTAATCTTATAGTTTTTGCTATAGATTACTTTAAAGAATTAAAAAAGAAGTACGGCAAAGGCAGGGAACGTAAATCAGAAATCAGGATTTTCGATGATATAGAAGCCACTAAGGTGGTTATCCGGAATACAAAACTGTATGTGAACAGGGAAGAAGGATTTGTAGGAACTTCTCTGAGACGGGACGAATACGTGACAGACTGCAGTGATATTGATGACATCATTGTCTTCACAAAAAATGGCGAAATGATGGTTACCAAAGTGGATGCCAAAACTTTTGTGAATAAAAATATTATTCATGTCGCTGTATTCAAGAAAAAAGATAAACGCACCACCTATAATATGATTTATAAAGACGGTAGAGGCGGTGCAAGCTATGTAAAGCGTTTTAATGTTACCAGCGTAACAAGGGATAAGAGTTATAAACTAACTGCTGGGAAACCCTCATCGGATGTACTCTATTTCTCTGCCAATGCTAATGGGGAGGCAGAAGTAGTTACGGTTAACCTTCGTCAGGCTGGTAGTATTAAAAAATTGAAATGGGATTTGGATTTTGCAGATGTTATGATCAAGGGGAGGGCCTCAAAGGGTAATATCGTCACCAAATATTCAGTAAAACGGATTGAACTTAAGGAGAAAGGCCTGTCTACTTTGAAACCCCGTAAGTTATGGTTCGATGATACGGTACAACGACTTAATGTTGACGAAAGAGGGGAGTTACTTGGAGAATTTACCAGTGAGGATATGTTGTTACTCGTAAATCAGAAGGGTGTTGCAAAAACAGTTATTCCGGAGATCACAATGCGTTTTGATGACGATATAATCGTATTGGAAAAATGGAAGCCTAACAAACCCTTGTCGGCAATATACTATGATGGCGAAAAAGAACGCTATTATGTAAAACGTTTTATAATCGAGAAAGAAAATAAAGAAGAACAAATTATTTCAGAACATCCAAAGTCGTTTCTGGAACTCATCTCAACAGATTGGCGACCGGTTATTGAAATGGAATTTCCAAAGCCCAGAGGAAAAGAAGCAAAACCAAACCAAACGGTTGATTTAGAAAATTTTATAGCAATAAAAGGAATTAAAGCTTTAGGGAATCAGCTGACATCCGAGAAAGTAAAGAACATAAATGCATTGGAACCCTTACCATTTGAAGAGCCAAAAACACATGACGCTATGGAGATAGAAGTTGTTGATGAGGAAAATGTTGCGTCCAAAGTGGAAAAGATGCCAAATACCCCAAAATCTGACCCCGCCAAGACCAAAAGTAAATCTGGTGGAAAAAAGAATGATAAGGGTGAAAAGGATGAAGAAGGGCAAACTACACTTTTTTAAATCTCAGTTCACATGATGAAATTTATTAAGGAATTTAAAGACTTTGCCATTAAAGGCAATATGATAGATATGGCAATCGGTATCATTATCGGTACCGCCTTTAATAATGTGGTGAGTACTATGGTTAAAAAGGTGATAATGCCACCGCTTTCATTAATGACAGACAAAGTCAGTTTAGCAGAACAGCAATACGTTCTGAGAACCGCTACTGAAACAGTAGATGAGGTAGCAATAGGCTACGGGGCACTATTGGAGGTGCTGGTAGACTTTGGTATCATTGCGCTCACAATATTTTTGGTGATTAAGTTTATAAATAAAATAAGGACCAAGGCGGAAGATCCAAGAAATGAAGAGGAGATTACACCGAAAAATATTGAGCTACTATCTAATCTGGAAGAATTGATGAAGGAACAGAACGACTTGTTGCGAAATATGAAGAATTATTCTGATAAACAATAGATATTTTTATAACTGTAATAAGCTAATTCTATTTCTTTTTCGGTATACTACAGTATATAACGTTATATTTACGCGCTTTAAGCCAAAGAAAATATGGATTTTACCAACCCCCTGGTATACGGAGTACCCTGTTTTATAGCATTTATTCTTCTGGAGCTCACCTATAGCAAAACGCATGGTGATGATCACCTTTATCATTGGAAGGATCTTTTTGCCAGTGGTTTTATGGGTGTTGGTTCTGCGATTATAGGCCCCCTGTTCAAGGTGGTTTTTGCAATTGTCTTGTTCGAATTCACTTTTGAATTTTTTAATCCGGAAAACCTGGACGGAACAAGAACCAATGTGTTTGGTTATGCTTCCTTTGGTTATGTTTGGTATATGTGGTTGCTGTGTCAGCTGGCGGACGATTTTACCTATTACTGGTTCCACAGGGCCAATCATGAAATAAGGATCCTCTGGGCTGCTCACATTGTGCATCATTCGTCCGACAATTTTAATTTAGGTACAGCTGTGAGGAACGGATGGTTTACCATTCTGTACAAACCACTTTTTTATATGTGGATGCCTGCAATTGGATTTCCGCCAGAAATGGTGGTAGTCTGTTTGGGTATTGAAGCACTATGGCAGTTTCAATTGCATTCAGTCTATGTTCCCAAGATGGGGATTATTGAGAAGATATTTAATACGCATACAATGCATCAGGTGCATCATGCTCAAAATGTACAATACCTGGACAAGAATCACGGGGGGTTTCTGAATTTCTTTGATAAGATCTTTGGAACCTGGAAAGAATTGGATGATGCTATTGATGTAAAATATGGGGTCATTCATTCCCCGGAGTCGTATAATCCGATGGTTATACTTACACACGAGTATAAGGATATTTGGAACGATATAAAGAAGTCTAAAAAACTATCTCATAAATTCATGTATATTTTTGGACCACCCGGTTGGAGTCATGACGGAAGCACAATGACGGTAAAACAGCAGCAGCGAAAATTTGAGGAGCAGAAAAAGCTTAATCCGGATTTGGCTTTCAGCAGACCTAATTAAACAGGACTTGTACTAATTAGCTTCGTTATGCGCAGCAGTTAGCCAGCTGGTAAGTTCATCATCGACATCAACTATACTTTCTATTCGCACCCTGTGGGTACACATCGTCCCAAAGGGGCCAGAGGACTCCAGACGCTCTGTAATAGGTTCATTTCTTAATTTAAGCCCCAGATCTATCCTTGATTTGGTAGCCGGTTTAATTAATGCAAATTGTTTTTTGCGAATAATGCTGACACTGGCTTTTTTTGGGCTTACAGTAATATCATCCCCAATGGTTTCTATAACAGCTATTAATTTATCATACATTGGTTTCAGACCTTCCTTTCCCTTGTACTGAGTCAGCAGTAAATCTTCTGGTTGAGCTCTGTTTTCCTTGGAAAGGGTTACAATGGTATTTGCAAAACCATGGGTTACCCCATGCTCCTCCTTAAGAAATTTGACTGCTTCTGTATGCTTGGTAAAGGATTTTGTCTTTAAGACAGCCGTCCATTCCTGAAGCGACCTGCCAGTCTTGGCCGGCATATTTGCTATCATTGTCTTAAGCGCTTCATTCATAATAATACAATTTAGTTATCCTCAATTATTTCTTCAGCCCTGGATTTTTTGTTCTTTTTCATTCTCATATCAAAAAATTCCACCAGTAAAGAGAATGCAATTGCAAAATACAGGTATCCCTTGGGGATAGCGCCAATCTCATTTCCAAATACAACAAGATGGGAAATATGTGCCGCTTCGGCGATGAGCATAAAACCAATTAGCAATAGGAAGGACAATCCCAATACCTGAATAGAAGGGTGCCTGGTGACAAAATCACCTACAGGATTCGCAAATATCATCATGATAAGAACAGAGATAACCACAGCAATAACCATCAAAACCAGGGCGTCGTTTGGATTGGGTGATATACCATTGGTCATCCCAATGGCGGTAAGGATAGAATCAAAGGAAAATACAATATTAATGACCGTGATTTGAACAATTGCATTGGTTAATGAGGTAGATCTTGCTTTTTTTACTTCATTTTCATCATGGCCCCTGTCTTCTATTTTCTCATGAATTTCGCGGGTACTTTTATATAGCAAAAATAGCCCGCCGCCGAAAAGGATCAGTGCCTGCCAGCTAAGGCCACCACTAATCCAGGATTCATCGAGAATCATAAAAGGTTTTTTCATAGTTGTTAACCAGGTAATTCCAAAAAGTAACACAATCCGCATTACCATGGCCAAAACAAGGCCTAAATTAGTAGCTCGTTTACGATGATTCTTTTCGAGTTTTCCAGCTGCTATTGATATAAAAATGATGTTGTCTATTCCAAGAACAATCTCCAGAAACGTTAAGGTCAACAGGGCAATCCAGGCATCCGGACTAGCAAAAATTTCAAACATGATTAGTTATTTATACCACTTTATACTCCAATTAAAGCACGGTCTTGGTGGCAGTTCCTTTTAATTTTCTACTTTCTCCAATTCTACTGTATTCAAATGTATAGGAATTATCGGTGGTTGACAATATTTTCATATGAATGGCCTGTTCCTCGGCCCTGTTCTTTGGATGCAATTTGGTAGCAATAAATTCACAATCGTTTATCCATCGTATACTCGAGCTATCCGCTTTGCCGCTGAAATAATCTATTTCTAGTTCCCCTTTGCGTATGAAAGTTGTCGTAGTCTCTTTTCCGTCTATTGTCGATTTAAACGAGAAAGTCCCATCTTTAAAGCTTTGGCAGTCTCTTTGAGGCTGGTAACAGCAGCTTAAGAGTACAGCAAAAATGAGTGGAAAAATATTTCTGATTTGCATGGCCGAAAAATAGGAAATACTTCTAATATTTCCCAGTGAGAATGTGCCTGAATTTAAAGCGAATTCAGGTTTTTATCAAAAGACTTAAAGCTACCATCCTCATAAAAAATAATGATTTTATGTATTGCCGTTGCAGAGGAGTGCGGCTGCATTTCGGTAGAAACGGATGTTTTTTCAGTCGGAGTAGGGTGGACGGCACTTTTTTGGGGGAAGCTACCCTTGCCATTTAACAACCAATATAGATTTACTTCAGGAAATGTCTTGACAACCTTAAGTACAAATTCCAAACTGGGTTTATTTCTTCCAGTTAGCAGGTGAGATATGCTTGAACGCTGTACCTGTATCTTGTCTGCAAAAGCTGCGGCAGACAGGCTGTAATATTTCAAAATCCGCTCCAGTCGTCGAACAAAATCATCTGTGTTTACCATTGTAACTTAACTTTGTATTTTTCTAACCTAAACAGGTAAGATTGACACATTCAAAACAACAAATAGTTTAACTAATTGTATATATAAAACAATTTATATATCTGATTTACAATAATTTATATATAAATAAATTTTTTAATCGCTATTTGGATCATTTTTGTTTACAATTGTATTCTAAACAGCGGGAATTCCAATCGAAATATGTTTACAAATGTAACTAATTTAGTCACAATTGTAATTTAAATTGCAACTACTTTTGTCATTAATAATTCTTACTTAGCATGGAGATCAATGATGAATATTACCAGACCCTGAGAATAAAAAGTATTCAGGGCAGGTATATTACTAATAAGGAACTGGAAAGCTTTCTGAAACAATTTACCGATTTATCATTGGGGCCAGGTACTGGTATTTCTGTAAAACGAAACCCCATTCATCTCATCACGATAGGTAAGGGATTAACAAAAGTCTTAATGTGGTCTCAAATGCACGGGAATGAATCTACCACAACTAAAGCAATTTTAGACCTGCTTGGTTTTTTAAGAAGTCCGGACGATCTCGCTAAAAAAATACTTTCAAATTGCACTATTACAATTGTACCGATTCTAAATCCTGATGGTGCTGCGGCTTATACCCGGGTCAATGCCAATAATGTTGACCTTAATAGAGACGCCCGCAACAGGAGTCAGCCAGAGAGTATATTTTTACGTGGGCTATATGATAAAGTTAAACCGGATTTCTGTTTTAATCTCCATGATCAAAGGACAATTTTTAACGTAGGAAATTCTGCGAAACCCGCTACTATTTCTTTTTTGGCCCCAGCAGCAGATGAAAGGAGGTCGGAAACCAATTCCAGGATTGTTAGTATGCAACTTATTGTGCAGATGAATAGCGTGCTACAGACAATAATCCCGGGAAGTGTTGGCAGGTACGATGACACTTTTAATTCCAATTGCGTAGGTGATTCATTCCAAATGATGGGAACTCCCACTGTGCTTATAGAGGCAGGTCATTCGCCGGGCGACTATAATCGGGAGCAGACCAGAAAGTATGTTTTTTTAGCCGTTTTAGAGGGATTAAAGGGTATTGCCAATCAAAATTTGCAACATCAGGAGGAAAAGGAATATCACAATATTCCGGAAAACGACAAATTGTTTTATGACATCCTAATACATAATATTGAGCTTCTGAATCCGGCATACAAGAAGGGTGAAAGTATAGGTGTTCTATACAAGGAAGTATTGGAGGAAAATGAGATTTTGTTCGATCCGTACATTGAGGCTATTGGAGTCCTAAACGATAAGTTTGGCCATGAAGTTTTTGACTGTAAATATGCTGCTGATCTTGTTCAACTTAAAAATCGCAAATCGGTCTGCAAGCTCGTCCTTTGAATTTAATATCATAAAACGACCTATCTTTTACATATTTTTCAAAAAAACACAATTTTCTTTACATTTAATTTCTTAATTTCATATTTTTGGCAAAAATTCTACCAAAATGGGGAAAGTTAAATTGGATGAAATAGATCATCAGATTCTGGACATGTTGATAGACAATACCAGGACTCCTTTTACAGATATCGCAAAGAAATTGCTCATTTCTGCAGGAACCGTACATGTGCGTGTTAAGAAGATGGAGGAAGCCGGTATAATAAGAGGTTCTTCCTTAACGCTGGACTACGTAAAACTGGGGTATTCTTTTATTGCCTATGTTGGAATTTTTCTTGAGAAAACCCATCAGACAAAATTTGTTCTGGAGCGACTAACACAAATCCCTAACGTCACCGTTGCACATATCACGACGGGCAAGTTCAATATCTTTTGCAAGATCAGGGCCAAAGACACCAACCATGCTAAGAATATCATTTTTAAGATAGATGATATTGATGGTATTAGCAGAACAGAAACTATGATTTCGTTAGAAGAGAGTATCAATGACAAAAAACGCTTGATGCATACCATTTTTAACGAACTTTGATCAGAAAATACATAAACAATGATATCCTGATCAGTAACGACGATCAGGATTTTTAATTTATAGTCATGCAAACATCAGCACTTAAGCCCGGAGATTATCTTCCTTACTCCCAACCTTACATAGATGTTGTCGGTACCGCAGATCTCAAAGACCTGATGAGCAGACAGCTCAATAATTTCCCTCAGTTTATCGAGAGTCTTCCACAGGAAAAGCTCCACTTTGCATATGCCGAGGGCAAATGGACAATTATGGAAGTACTGGTTCATATTTTGGATGCCGAAAGGGTGTTTCAGTACAGGGCCCTTCGATTTGCCAGAAAAGACGATACGCCTCTTCCGGGATTTGATCAGGACATATATGTTCCTAATTCCATGGCAAATGATCGTACAAAAAAAGATATAATAGAAGAATACAGGGCAGTGCGGAGCTCGTCTATTGCGTTATTTGCACCTTTTGACGATGAAGTTCTCGGTCGGTTTGGTAAAGCCAGTGGCGGTAAAATGACTGTTGCTGCTCTCGGTTTTATGATTTGTGGTCATCAAAAGCATCACAGGAATATTATAAGAGAAAGATATCTTTAATAGTTGTTCTTGTGCCTGTGGATTTATGACCTGACACAGAAGATACTTAATAAGAAATTAATCCATTTCGGACTCTGGGTCCATTTCGTGTTCGGAATTCAATTCTAATTCGGCTTGCCTGGGGTTAGTATCATCTTCCGAACTAAAATCGGTTTCAGAAACTTTAGATTTATTTTCTAACTCTTTTTCAATTGAATCGTCAAAATTAGCTATGAAGAGCGAAAGGCTCTGACTAATTTTTACCATATAGAGTGTTTCCTCTGTTCGTAGCTCAACGGCTTCAATAAATTCGCCTTTGGCATTCTTAAACGCAATAATATCATCATCACCATAACCATCAGGATAGGTTTCAATGAGCAATGCGGCCATTTCATGGCTCAACTTTTTGTAGTCTACAAGTACTCGTTTCATAAGTAGGTCAGTTTTGCTGGTATTGGTTTTTATAATTCTGCCAGTCCTGGTTGGAGTTGGCTTTAAACTAAACCTAAACTATAATTTTTTTCCATTAATAATTGTAAAGAGTTGTCAACTGCTCTTTTTAGTATATGAAGCGGTTATTCTTTGTAGTAAGCAAATGACTTTTTCAAGAATTCGTCGGGCACCTGGCAGTCAATTTCGGTTTCTCCGATAGTTTTTAGAAGTACAAAATTAATATTGCCATGGGTGTTTTTTTTATCGAACTTCAAAAGTGATAAAATAGCGGCTATATCCGTGTCGTTAAAGTCTACTTTTTTATATCGTTCCAGGAAGGTGCTTTTAACATCTTGTAAATGACCGATATCCAATCCGGTCAGCTGGTTAGACAAATAAGCTTCAAGTATCATCCCAACAGCAATAGCTTCGCCGTGCAAAAGAGTTGCTTTGTTTTCGCTGCTTAAAAAATGTGTTTCAATGGCATGACCGAGGGTATGTCCGAAGTTTAGGATTTTCCTTATGTGCTGCTCAGTGGGGTCTTTGAGCACTATATCGTTTTTTATTACGACAGAATCATAAATCGGAATATCCAGACTGTCGAAGCTGTTCAGTTCTTTTAGACGCTTCCAATAGTTCTCGCTTTTGATTAGCCCGTGCTTCAACATCTCGGCATATCCACTATGTAATTGTCTGTGATCCAGGGTTCTCAGGAAATCGGTCGATATTAAAACCATTTGTGGTTGATTAATTACCCCAATCTGATTTTTAAGCATCCCCAGGTCTACTCCAGTTTTTCCTCCAACGGAAGCATCTACCATTGAAAGTAAAGATGTTGGTACGTTGATGAAATCTATACCCCGTTTAAAAGCAGAGGCTACAAACCCTCCCAGGTCCGTTATCACGCCACCACCCAGATTTATCAGCAAACTTTTTCTATCCCCGTCAAGTTCGGATAGCGTTTCCCACACTCCTGTGCAGGTACTGATGTTTTTATTTTCTTCTCCTGATTCTATCTCAATTATCTCAAAATCACCTGGCCCGTCTATTTGAGACAAGAACAATGGAAGACAATGTTGATGAGTATTTTCATCTACCAGGATAAAAATCCTGGAGTAATCACTTTCCTTTAGAAGTGCATTTAATGCTTTATATCCCTGTTCATTAAAATGAACCGCATAGGAAGATGTAGTAATAGATTCCATGGCATTCACATTTTGCATTGGCAATACAATACCACGGCAAAATAAAGGCTAATTTTCAATAATCGATTAGAATTTGTGTGCTATTTTTGGTCCGATAAGAATTTAGTAAAAATGGACCAAATTTTTGAGGATACTGCAACAGCTTTTGCCCTAAAATCGGATTCGGAATTGGAAAGGGCCTATTTTCTGTTTAAGTTGATTGCAAATGAACCGCTTGTTCGTATAGGTACGGCAGTCACCAATTTTGCAATCAAAGCGCATTTACCGGTAGACGCACTTATACGCGCAACAGTTTTTGATCACTTTTGTGGCGGCGTGAGCGAAGAAGATTGTATGCAGGTAGTAGACAAAATGTGGAATAATGGGGTGTATTCTGTACTCGATTATTCTGTTGAAGGCAAGGACACTGAAGATCCTTTGGATGATGCACTCGCTAAGAATCTCCATATTCTGGATTTTGTTAAGGAAAAGAAAGCCATGCCATTTGCTGTTTTTAAGCCAACTGGTTATGGCAGGTTTGCCTTATTTCAAAAAATAGGTGAAAGAAAAAAATTAACCTTATCGGAACAAGCAGAATGGCGTAGGGTGCAGGGGAGGTTCCATGCAACCTGTAAGAAAGCGTACGACCTGGATGTATCACTTTTAATAGATGCCGAGGAGACCTGGATGCAGGATGCTGCTGATGCTCTGGTGGAAGATATGATGCGCACTTATAATAAAAAGAAGGCCATTGTTTTTAACACCCTGCAGATGTATCGCTGGGACAGAATGGATTATCTCAAAAAATTACATACCACTGCTGAACAGGATAATTTTAAAATAGGGATTAAAGTGGTTCGTGGGGCCTATATGGAAAAAGAAAATGAACGCGCTGAAGAATTGGAATACGCTTCACCAATCTGCCCTTCAAAAAAGGCCTCGGATGATAATTTTGATGCTGCCGTAGCATATATTGTGGACAACCTGGAGACGATATCGTTATTTACAGGAACACATAATGAAGCAAGTTGTCATAAACTGATGCAATTGATGAAAGAGAAAGGAATTGATAATAAAGATGAGCGAATTGGCTTTGGGCAGTTGTATGGTATGAGCGACCATATCTCATTTAATTTGGCGGCCAAAGGGTATAATGTAGCTAAATATGTGCCGTTTGGGCCTGTACGTGATGTTATGCCCTATCTTATTCGTCGAGCAGAAGAAAATACTTCTGTTGCCGGCCAGACGAACAGGGAGCTCGAACTTCTAAAGAAAGAGCGGAAAAGAAGAAAAATTTAGACTTTATTCTTTCACCTTGATCACCACTGCTTCGCAACTTTGAAGATCGGAGTTCAATACTATGTTCTCGGATTTATTCCCATCAACGATTTCTATGGCCACTGTATTAGGTGCAAACCTTCCAAGGTTATGCGCATATAGGAAAAGGTCGTTTGGGATGCCCGATTTGAGGTTAATCTCGTAGATTTTCTTCTTATAGGTTAATGTGTGCTTGTATACCACGGCCTCTCCATTGAGGTAAATAGAGACAATATCCCCATCTGTTCTTCCGTGATCCCAGAGACTTATAACCAGGGTAGTGTTATCCACTTCTAACACCTTATTGTAAGAAATACTTCGTCCGTCAAAAGTGTGTCTAAGTTTGGGTGTATCTTCCTTGGCCACCTCCGTACTGCTTTCAATTTTTGCGGTTGCAACCGGGGCTTTCTTGAGAACTTTGGTTGCCGCTTTCTTTCTTGGGGCTTTAATTATTGTAAAAAACGGAGTAGAATATTTGGCAATATGTAATTTGTTTGCAGGATTTTGTTCAATTCCCATGACGCGGTAATTATTCCCGGTGGCAAGTCCTCTGTCTAGTCGTATACTGTCTTTACTTTTGGTATTCTGGTAGATTCCAAGGTCCTGTACAACTACATCATCCTTTACCAAATAGAAGCGAATCTTTTTTTGGGGGTTAATATTGGCCGTTTCCCAATCTATTTTGGCAAAACGCGGCAGGGCCCAGGTTGTTCGGGAATTGGGATAGGTGATCTTGATATCAGATTTAGCAACATCCGTAGCACCTTGAAAATCTATGGCATCATATCTGTTTACTTCAGTTATATGGTCATAAATAGAAGGTAGGGCAGCGTACCCTTCGGATAAAGTGCCCAGGAGTATAAAACCCAGTAGCAGGATAGTGTTTTTCATGGTTTCATTAAAATGCCTTTTATAGGCTATTCAACATATAGTAAAAGTCTGGTTCTTTAATAATTAACTAAAAATTATGCCAAATAGTATTTACAGCTTAAAAAGCTTTCAATTATTGAAAAAAATGTAGGAAAAATCTGTATTTTTTGAATAAAATTGAGAGAGTTCTGTCCTGGTTATTGGTCGTGATGCGTTTTCAGTATTTTATTTTAATTCAATTTCGCTAAGGATTACCTCCTCCCGACAATTATTGAAGGTCATTTCGATGTCATTAGACTTAAGAGTGGCATTTATTATAAAAGTCTTGCAGGGTTCTGATTTTGTATCACTCTTTTTAAAATCCACATCTCCTTCATTTAACACATATAATATATCAGTTGAATCCAGATTTTTGGCTGCTAATTCTGCTTCAGCCTGTGAGGAATAGGTAAGAGGTTTAGAACGCAGGTCTTTAAGAACCCGGCAATTGGGCAGGTAACAGAATTGAACCCCGGTCTCCTGTGATTTCTTTTTTAAAAAAAAAGCAAGAAAAACCAGGCCAACAGACAGGCCAATCAAATAGAATCCCAATCGTTTTAAAAATGGCATGAGCTAGGGGCTTAAAATATAAGAAAGTTAATGTCGCTGTATTTGAGGTCGAACCATTCGCCGACAGATTTATTGGTGAGTATGCCGTGGTACATATAGAGGCCGTTTCGCAGTCCTTTATCAAACCTAAGCGAATTTTCCAAGCCGCCTTCCTCACCTATCTTTAAAAGGTAGGGCGTAAAAATATTACTGATAGAAACCGAGGATGTTTTTGGATATCGGGCGGGCATATTGGGTACGCCATAGTGGATAACTCCGCATTTCACCTGAGTGGGCTTATCGTGGGTGGTAACCTCACTGGTCTCAAAGCAGCCACCCATATCGATACTCACATCAATAATGACCGCTCCTTTTTTCATTTGCTCTACCATGGTTTGGGTCACAATTACCGGAGACCTGTCTCGCCCGCGTACGGCACCAATAGCTACATCGCAGCGACGCAATGCCTTCATGAGGTTTTTGGGCTGTATGGTAGAGGTATAAACGGTTTGGTTAATGCTGGTTTGTATGTTTCGAAGTTTAGTAATAGAATTATCAAAGACTTTTATATTGGCACCCAGGCCAATAGCTGAACGAGCTGCAAATTCTCCTACCGTGCCTGCTCCCAGTATCACAACTTCTACTGGTGGTACTCCACTGATATTTCCAAACATTAAGCCATTTCCATTGTTGGTGGCCGCCATAATTTCCGCAGCAATGAGCACAGAAGATATTCCTGCAATCTCGCTAAGTGAGCGTACTGCGGGGTATTTACCATCATCATCGCGGATATATTCAAATGCGACGGCCGTTATCCTTTTACGGGCCAATTCTTCAAAGTAGTCCTTGGACTGTGTTTTTATCTGCAGGGCAGAGATAATTATCGCCTGCGGGTTAAGAAGTTGAATTTCGGATAGGGTAGGAGGCTCCACTTTTAGTAATATGGGACAGGAAAACACCTTTTTATTGTCTTTGGTTATCTGGCCACCTGCTTCTGTGTAGTCTTTATCAGAAAAACTAGCGCCTTTACCTGCTCCGGATTCTATTAGTACTTTATGGCCATTGGCTGTAATGGCATTCACAGCGTCGGGGGTAAGACACACTCTTTTTTCCTGGTATTGGTTTTCTTTAGGAATACCAATAAATAGTTCTCCCTTCTGTTTTAAGATCTCCAGGGTTTCTTCCTGAGGGAGTAATTGCTGTTTACTAAAAGGCGAAGAAGGTTGGTTCATAAGGTGCAATTCTATAATCCCGGTCAGTTGAATCGAAGATTACCGTATAAAATTACAATAATAAAATGAAAATCCCTGCGCTCGCAGGGATATGCAAATATTGTTATAAAAGGGGCCGGGTTTAAAGGAAAATATTAAAACAAACTTTTCAAAGTCTGTTGTAGTTGGGCAAAAATATTCCCTAAAGCTTTATTTGGAGTTTTGGTCGAAAGATCTTCATCGGTGGACTGTTCAGGATCAACTTTAATCCCGGCTTTCGTAAGCTGGTCTCGTTCTTTGTCTTTATAGTATTTTAATTCGGCGTCCATAGCCTCAAGATCTATGCCATGAACATGTTTGTCATATAACTTAACCCTTACAAAATAAACAAATGGAATTACCACCATACACACAGGTAAAATCCACAAAATATTCTCAGTATCGATATAATCATCCTCAGAGTAAACAACTTCAAAAAGTTGAAAAGCGTACATACATATTGGGATTAACAATATATGATACCACCAGTGTTTACAAGTGAAAAACCAAATAAAAAGAAGATATAGTGGGATTATTTTACCGACCAAATACCACATATACGCATTCAAATTTGCGAAACCATTATTATCAATAGTAAATCCTAAAAATTCAAAAGTTGCTTCTGGATCTCTAGAGAAATAATCATGGGCTTTAAATATAAATGGCGAAGCTATGATAAAAAAAATGGCAATGGACTCAATAATTAGTCGTTTTCTTGCCTTCTTGCCTTTCTCGGTGGTTTTCTTCATTACAAGTAAAATCTGGGCCTTACCCAACTGTAACGAAAAAAGGAGTAATTTATTGATTACTCCTTTGCAATAATTCTAAAAAAGAATATATAAATCGATTAAATGCAAAAAATATCGATAAGAACGATAATTTATAGCAGAATTAACTTCTTATATCACCCTTATGAATACTTTTAATATCCTGTTTATGAATACTTTTAATATCTTGTTTATGAATGCCTTGCTCATATGCTTCATCATCCGCTGTATTTGGGGTACATGCGGCAATCATCAAAATTAAACAAGTACAAATGCCAAATAATAGTTTATTCATGTTCATCGTTCAAAAAATTTGGTTAAAGATTTGTTAATGTTCCATTACAAAAGTAAGAAAAAAATGACTCTGCTAGGTTCATTTGACGGCAAAATACTACACTTTATCGTAAAAATCAAGCTTTTCATCGATTATTTCGCCGCTCATCGAGTTTTACACAATATAAATTCACTTTTGACGATATCAGGATCTTACCGCGATAAAATGCTCTGACCGATCTTAACGATTTGTAAAAGAATTACTTAGATTTCAAATCCCCGAGTCGACCTGAATTTGTTGAATGTCATAGTGTATTAAGGGGGTTTTTGTCTTTTTTATCTAGAGAGTAGGTCGATTCAGGAATTTGTCTCTATGTTAATAGATTACTTTGAACTTGTTTATGTAGAAAATATTCTGTATTTCTGTCAGAGATCCTTTATATTGTAGAATAATTTCCTCGACTATTTATTATTGTTGATCTGTTGAATAGTCGTTGTGCATTGATAAGCTGTAATTGATTTAATTCATCTAAATTAAAATCAGCCCCGACTCATTAGATATGAGAATAATCACAATCGAAATTTACAATTATTCCTATTATGCCTGGTCTATATAAAACTTGGAAAAGAAAATATAAATGGGATACATTAATTTCAGTAATAATTTTCTGCTTGCCATTATTGATTTATTCTCATTTATTAGTTGATGAGCACTCTAGCGTTGTCTCGATGTTAGGAAATAATTATGCTGTCGTATATGAAGATGTAAGGACTTTTGTTTGGTATTTATGGTCAAAATTAATCCCTCTTTCTCTTATGGCTATTTGGTTTTATACCAGTCCTTTTTGGTGGCGGTACTTTATTTTATTCCCATTGGTGTTATTTATATATAGTTTGACTAGGCATGTTTTTGTTTATGCTAATTTAAACTACAGTAATTTAGAAATATTTATTATTAGCATATTAACTTGTTGTTTATTGATTTTTTTAGGTGACGCCTTTCTGTTTAAAAAACTTAGGGAATATGAATTTAACAATTCCTTCAATAGACTTCTACGCGATAAGATATTGTTCAACAAAATTAGAGAGCATCTAAGTAGCACTGAATCAGTCTATCTGAATGAAAAGGGGGAAAAGCCAAGTAGATTATATTTTTTAGCTGAAAGACTCAAATTTAAATTGTCCGAATATCAAAATTTTCCTAATGATTTGAGAATAACCTACCGAAGTCAAGATATTTTGTATGCGGTCATTTTAATTCTAATCCCATATGTCTTTTATTTATTTGAATATATTCCTGAAGGTCTTACAGAATATAATGTGCTGGGAGTAAAAATTCTCGCCCATGGCTTTAATGATGTGAATATTTTTGTTTGGTATGTACTTTCAAAAATTTGTGTATTAATACCATTGATAATATGGTTTATAACCGCGCAAAATTGGTGGCGATATGCAATTCTATCTCCTATCATTATTTATTCATATCAATTATGGGAAGGTATTAAAGATACTGGAACAAAAGCAGATGAGATTGAATATGTACTGGCATTCCCATACTTATTTGTAGTGTTGATTGCGTTAATCGTCCTCACTCATTTAATCAAATATCAATCTAGGATGGCAATGCTCTATGAGCAACTTATTATCGAATTGGAAAGTCTAATATCAAAAATCAATGATACCGAAATTAGGTTGTCCAAAAAGCAAGTTTTATTGGATAATTTAAAAAAGAATACAAAAAACAGATATGAAGCCGAAGAACGGCTTAAAGAGCTCCAAAAATTACGCGAGGAGTTGATCCGGGAAATCAATTCGGGCCGTTAGCCCTTATTTTTTAAATTTTGTTGCGTGCGTTCTATCTCTGCAGTAACCTCCTTTAAAAGACGTTGTAGTTCTGCCTCCTGTCTTTCCCTGATCTTCATTTCTATAATCCTTTCAATTTGCAGCTGCCTTTCCTTTGGCAATTGATCAAAATCCAGAATTTCCTGTTCCTTGTCACTTTTAAGCATTTCACCCTCGCCGGTTAATAGCCATGCCACGTTGAGCTGTGGGTAAGTTTTTATGATACTTTCTATAACATCGCTGCCTATAGAAGCGTTGTTTTTTTTCATGCGCAAAGTATAGCCATTACCGGCACCAATGGAAATATCAAATTGCCTGGCACTTAATCCTGCATAAGTTATAAATTCCATTAAACGGTCTATCGTTTTAAACATAAAAGAGAAAATAATCTATTTACAATTAAAATATCAAAACAAATATACAACAAATAGGAATATAAAAAATGAGGACGAGGATTCTAAGCCCTGCTAAATATAGAATTATGGAATTTATCTTGTAAATTTGGAAATATAGAAAATAATCTATATACTTGTTATGAGATCAGAAGTTGCTACCCCAGTATCTATGCTAATCCGACTAAAATGAGTTCCATTAAAACACTAGAACGCTTACAAAGACTGCATTCTTTGATAGAGCAGGAGTGCACCGGATCTCCCCTGGAACTTTCCCGTAAACTACATATCAGTGAACGAACAGTCTATAACCTGCTAGACCAATTAAAGGATTTCAATGCCGAAATAACATACGACAGAAGCAGGAGGACCTACTACTATCGAAACGATTTTAAATTGCAAATTCAACTTTCATTTTCTGTAATCAGTAATAATGAACTCACCGAAATACTGGCAGGAAGTTATCTTTTAAAAAAGAAAGAGGGACTAAGTAGCTCCCCAAACTAAATTTACAAAAGGCTATTTTTCTCATCATTACTATTGAGAATACCATGGTGAATACCAGCAATACTCAAGGTTTTCTCTTAATTGATCTAAATTCTATGGGATTTTAGTATAATTTTACTACCTCTGCAGTACTAAATAACCATGAAATTGACTGTTTGTATTATTGATGATGACCTTGTTTCTCAGTTTGCCACAACATATAGCATAGAGCAATGTGGGCATCCCTGTTCTATAATTACCTGCGATGGTGTCGAAGATTGTATAGCAACTTTTAATTCGCTTTTAGAACAAAAAAGGGAAGTACCAGACATTGTATTGTTAGATCTGGTTATGGGAGATATGGACGGATGGGATTTTCTGGACTTGTTTAGTCAAATTCCCGACTGGCCTAAGGAAACAGCAATATACATACTATCTGCATTTACAAATTCTAAAGACAGGGCCAGGGCCAAGGAACATCCGCTAATTCAGGGATATTTTGACAAACCGTTGACCAATAATGATGTGGAAAACATCTTTTCTTCTAAGGTTGAGTAAGACCGGATTATATCATAATTATTTATTCTGTAATTAAATTTGTTTACAATTCGTAAATGATGTTATAGGTGAGTATCTTAAGTCCATGAGTAAAGGACGCATCCCCGGCGAGCCCGAGTTTGTATTGTGGTACTTTCTTGCCAAAAAGCGGAATCCCTGTCCCCAATACAATAGGATTGAGTTTTATTGTAAGAACATCAATAAGTTTATGATCTAGCAACCATCCTGCAAATTGACCGCCACCACAGAGGTAAATATCCTTTCCAGGCATTTGTTTCAGGTCTTTTACGATTTCAATATCTACCGGACATATTTTTAAACGCTCATCTGCTTCCTCCAGTTTCAAGGAATCTGAAAATATGTAATGGTTCATATGGGGATACCCCAGCCCCCCGGGTTTTAAACCATATTGATAACCAGCCTCATAAGTGTTTCTACCCATAATTACGGTGTCAAAATTCTGAAGATCTTCAAAATACTTCTTAACACCGGTGCTTTCTCCTGCGTATTCAAATCCACTTATATCACCTTCTGGGCCACTGATATAACCATCAACTGAAGTGGCAACATAATAAACAATTCTTCTCATTTTTCTGATATCAAAATTCTTGTGATTTTATGATAAACCTAAAAACATTCCTATAATGATTTACTTTTAATTGAACCATACAGCATAACGTTTTCTTCTCAGCGCAAGAGCAAGGGCTTCCTCTAGTTTTAAGGCCTCTGATCTTTTCACAACCGGCGTAATATGATTATAAAGACTAGGCCTCAGATAGAGACCATATTTTTGTACAATATTAGAAGAAAGTTTGTGACCCTTGCTGTTTATATAGCCCGTTTTATGTTGTTGAAAACGTTCTTTAGGAGATTTGCTGCTCATCCCCACATATAAACATTGTAAAACACCATTAAATTGTGGATTGGCTTCACGAAACCTGCGGTTTTCAGTGAATACCCGTTTAGACAATTCTATGACGTAAACCTGGTATTTAATCTTGGCCATCTTATCTTTTACGGATTGTGCAAAAAAATATATAATCAAATTTTACTTATGCGATTTCTCGAGATGTTGTCTTAGCAGATCTTTACCGTAATCATTGCCATTAGGTGTTCTTACCACGGTATGGATATGATTCCTTGTAGCTCCGGTAGTTTCGCTTGGAACAAATACCGCCCGTTGATGGTCAAATTCTATAAGCACCACAGGCGAATGAATTCTATAGTAGAAAACGGCATCTTCATCTGTTTTGCCTATCCAGGCAAACCAGGTCTCATCCAGGTATTGCAGCACTTCTTTCATTTTAATCTGTTGATGGCCTTCCCGTATGTTGTTAACATACAAACTTATCAGTAAGACAAGATCATCTTTCTGTTTCCGGGTCATTTTTGTTAGCTGTATACCTTCATAGTTTAATAGGAGATTGTCTTTATTGGCTGCGGCAACATTGTTGTTATGATCTTTAGTATCGGAAAGCCTGGCCTTTTCCTGTTGCTCAGCGGAAAGTGATAACATTAATTCCAGTCCCAGATTTTGTTCATCCTGGAAGATAGTATTTCCCTTGTATTTTCCAGTAGTGGTGATTGTAGGTTCACCGCCCATAAATACCGGTGACATTACAATCTGATCACCGAGAACAAAGTAATTGATAATCAAATGATGCCCATCTAACTGCCAACCCCATGGTGATGTCTGTGATGGCGTGCCCATTAGTGTAAAATAGTAAAGCTCCTCATCTAAGTCGGGTGAACCATTTGTTATTTCTTTCAGGGTATGATCTGTTTTCATGATGTCCTTGCTGAGCTGAAACCCTTTGGCACTCAGAGCGACCTGCATCAGATTAAATGCCGCTTCTTTTTGTATCGTCGTCATTTCTAACAAACTTACTCCTTGTCTTTTGTAAAAACCATTATCAACATTGGACCATTTGCGCCATTCCTGATCGTCAATGCCAAAACTGCTGCGTTCTCGCTGTTCTACGGTCAAATTGTTCAGAAAGGTTTCTGCCGCTTGTTGAATTTCTGCGGTAGAAACTCCGGTTGCCTTTATGGGAAACAGATTGGATCGTTTGCCCTCATTGGATATGATTCCTTCGTAATCTTTTTTCAGTGCATCGGCTTCCATCCTGGCAAAACGCTGCCGCCAGTTGCTCTCGTCGTCTTGCTCAGTATCATTTGTAGTAACCTGTGCTTCTGCCGATTTTTGTTTGCAACCTATTCCAATAACCAAAAGCAGAATTAAATAAGTTTTTTTCATAATGTGTTTATCAAATAGTTATTAATTCTTTTTAAAAAGAAGGAGGTCGAGTTCCATATATTTTTCCTTCATTGTACCCAGCGCAAAAGCCGCTGCAGAAGCCGCAAAGACCGAATAATCGAATGCTCCTTTAATTCCGGTAGAAAATGTTATGGCAAGTCCGAATAAAAGGATCAGTATACCACTTAGTTTTGCCATCAATTCTGTCTTTAAACCTAACAACAGGCAAACCCCAAATACAATTTCCGCTGCTGTCGCTATTATGCCAAAAGAAGGTATCAGGGATTTTGGCACAATCGGATTAATAATCTCTGTATAAGCCAAAAAGGTTTCCCAATTGCCCCAGGCCGAAATTTCGGCAGGCCAGTAACCCAGCCGATCAGCTACCGCTGAAAGGAATCCGGCACCAAGGCCAAACCTTAAAAAGAGTTTAACTAATTTCATGGGGTATTTGTGTTTTTTAATAAATCAATAGCCACTTTAGTCTCTTTTTTAATTCTTTCGCCAAGCCAATTAATATTTTCGCCTAGATTGTCATACAAGCTGATAACATTGTGTTGATATAATAAGCCTTGTGCAAGTGTATTTTGATCTCGTTCAACACCAATATTTTCAAAAAACTCACTTACAGACCGGTCATGATCAAGTAGTGATCTGGACTTCGATTCTTCATCCATAATATCCAGAATGTCCTTTTCTAATACGATCAGGGTGAAGTCCTGGGTATTGGAAAGTTTAATCATCGCATTTCTCTGATCTTCACTTAACAATGTAGAATTTCCTGATGACTGCATATCTCTAAAAGTGTAATCAATTGGGGTATATCGAAACTTTGACATTTCTGAAACAGTAACCTTCGAAGTTTTGATCCTATTAATTAAGGGAATGCCCTTTTGATTTTCAAATTTTTCAAAATAATTTGCTGCCTGTTGCCTGTTGGTATTACCGATAATGTACAAGCTGTCTAAATTTCTCAGATCGTTTTCGAGGTCATTGATTATTTTATTGACATAAATAATGGTTTTGGATTTTGCTTTACGTTCCTCATTCCAATTGTTGATTTGCAGTGCAATTAAAATTCCTATAACCACCAGGAAAATTTCACCAATAGCGTACAGTATGTATTTACTCACCTTGTTTTCCGAGAGTAGCTTGTGGCGGATTCGCCCGAAAAATTTTATCATTTGTTTGGATTAATATCATTGGTGAAGTAGTCTTAGTCTTAGACCAGATCTCCAAATTATAATTACATCATGGCAAGGTAGCCATATTCAATGCTGTTTAAAGTTAATGTATTTCTCTTTTACAATGGCACCCAAACTACCAGGGCAGTTTGTAAAATAAAAAATATCACAAATGGAATTACAAAGTAGCCCATAATATCCCTGGCTTGTATTCTAACACCCTGACCCATAATTGGCAATACAATAAGCAGGTAGAACGGTTGCAACAAATTACTCAGGCTTTCGCCATATGCCACAGACATAGAAGCCCTTGAAATCATAGCAGTTACCTCCACTTCTGGAAGTCCGGCCCCCAGCTCTTTTACCGCATCAATTATACTCGGCCCAATTACTGCGAATTCTCCTCCGGCAGACGGAATGGCAAAATTTACAATACCCCCCGTCAAATATGCGTAAAAAGGAAAGTTGTCAATGTTGGCTACCGATGCCAAAATCATCCCTAACTGCTCCCCCAAACCAGTATAAAGCATTATCCCCATTATCCCGGCATAAAAGGGATACTGAAATATAATCCCCGAAACATTATTACTGGCTCGTCTCATAGAAATAACATATCTCAATGGCGTCCGGTGAAGAAAAAGTCCAACTATCAAAAAGATAAAAATCATGATATTGAAATTTAAATCGAGCCCCCGCGTACTAAAATGGTAAATAATATATGCAATACCCATAAGCACAATAATCATCTGTAGAAGTACACTGTTGTTTAATTTATCTGAAACAGCTTTGAATGGTAGTTTTAGTTGTGAGGCTTCTTCCTGGATGCTAACTGAATCTTCTACATAATCTGGCATCATCAGATCTTTTAATTCTTTTTGGGATGAGGATTTTGGACGAAGCAACCAAAGTAATAAAGGAGATCCCAATAGTATGACAACTATCATAATAAGGTTTAATGATGATTGCAATGTAAAGCTTGTGGGAATGACATCTGTGAGCACCCCTGTGTTAATCAAAAAATTGTTTTCCGAATTAAGCAATAATGGAATACTACTAGAAAAACCCAGTACCCAACTGCCCATAGAAAAATATACACAGGCGACCAGATAGGGATAATTAACACCCTTAACCCTTTGCGCCAGTTCCCTTGCCAGGACACAGCCTATAACTACCCATCCAAAACTTATCAAACAAAGTAAGCTTCCTGTTAATACCACGAAAAAATATACCTGGGCCGGAGTTTTAATATATTGAGCAAGAATATCTATTCCCTTTTTAATTACGGAGGATAGGGCGATGCAGAAACCGGTAATAATAATCAGTACTATCTGCATAGCAAAGGCCAGCAAATCGAAAAATCCTTTATACCAGGATGCAATTGTCTCCATTGGTGAGGCACCAGTCCATAAGATTGCTCCTAAACCGGTTATCAATGTGAGGAGGATAGCAAAAACAAAGGCATTCGGCATATATTTCAGAAAGAGCCGGGTAAATTTCTCTCCTAATACTTTTATCATGGAAGTTGTTTTTTTGGTTTACCGAATACCACTGGGACAGTTGCTTCTAAATATACACTAAAAGCCAATAAGATAACAATGGCAAAACTCCTATAGGATTTGCAACTGTCTGGAATGATGATCGATTATTTTTATATGGATTTCTGTTTTATCAACAGGTAAAAGTGAGCTTATTTTTTCGGGCCATTCTATAAATATCCATACATCCTGGTAAAGATAATCTTCCAACCCCAGGTCCAAAGCCTCTGTTTCTTCCTCTATTCTATAAAAATCGAAATGGTAACCAAGGATTTCGCCCGATACTGTTTGGTATTCATTTACAAGTCCAAAAGTTGGACTATTTGCAAGGTTTGCTCCCTTAAGTTCCTTGACCAAAGCTTTAATTAGTGTAGTTTTTCCTGCTCCCATCTCCCCGTAAAAGCAAAGTGTTCTGGAATTGGTTTCGGCTAGTATTCTGGCTGCAATTCCCGGCAATTCTTTTTCTGTATAATCTATTTTCATTAGAAAAATGTTGCTATCTCGCGCTCAATACTACAAACGGAATTATCATTTCTTCGAGAGAAACTCCTCCATGCTGGTAACTGTTACGGTAATAGCTTACATAATGGTTATAATTGTTGGGATAGGCAAAAAACAAATCGTTCTTCGCAAAAATAAAAGAACTGCTCATGTTTATCGTGGGTAAATGAATTTTGCCTGGATCTCTGGCTTCCAGCACATCTTTTTGTTCATAGGTGAGACTCCGTCCTGTTTTATATCGCAGGTTTAAACTGGTTTCCTTATCTCCAATTACCTTAGAAGCCTGTTTTACATTAATGGTGCCGTGGTCTGTTGTAAGTATGAGTTGCATACCCATATTCTGCGCCTGCTGAATTATTTCCAGAAGGGGCGAATTCTTGAACCAGCTCTTGGTAAGCGACCTATAGGCCTTATCATTTGATGCCAATTCTTTAATTACTTCCATTTCCGTTTTTGCATGGGAGAGCATATCAACAAAATTATAGACGATGACAGTGAGATCATTATCTTTTTGCGACTTAAAATTTTGAGATAAATTCCTGCCTTGCTTCAGGCTGCTTATTTTGTGATAGTCCCATTTTATGTCTAATCCAAGTCGTTTTAACTGGGCGCCCAGGAATTTACTTTCAAAGAGATTCTTCCCGCCTTCATCGGTATCATTTTTCCACCATTCCGGGTATTTCTTTTCCATATCCAGTGGCATAAGCCCGGAAAATATTGCGTTCCTTGCGTATTGAGTTGCAGTGGGCAGAATACTAAAGAAAGGAGTTTCCTTAATTTTTTTATAGAACGGATTCAAAGCATCTTCAAATGCAAACCATTGATCGTACCTTAAATTGTCTATGACTACCAACAAGGTTGGTTTGCCATTTAATTCGGGCTGTATAAGCTCACGAAAAAGTGTATGGGACATTACAGGGCCATCACTTCCGTTAAACCAATCGGCATAATTTTTTTCAACAAACTTCCCAAATTGGCTGTTCGCTTCCACTTTTTGGGATTCGAGAATTTCGAACATTCCGGTGTCTTCAATTTCTTCGAGTTGTAATTCCCAATAAATGAGTTTTTTATAAAGGTCCGCCCATTCCTCATAGGTATTCACCATAGAAAGATCCATGGCAATTTTCCTGAACTCCTGCTGATAATTTGCAGTTGTTTTTTCTGATACTAATCTTGAATGATCCAGATTCTTTTTTAGGGAGAGTAATATCTGATTCGGATTTACTGGTTTTATCAGATAGTCAGCAATCTTGGAGCCTATGGCTTCTTCCATAATGTACTCCTCTTCGCTTTTAGTAATCATGACCACCGGCAGCGTGGCATCAATAACTTTTATTTCGTTGAGGGTTTCCAGTCCTGAAATTCCAGGCATATTTTCGTCAAGAAAAACAATGTCAAACCGGGTTTCTCTTATTTCCTGTAGTGCATCCTGTCCGCTTTTGCAAGTGACTACCTCATAGTTTTTTGCTTCCAGAAAGAGAATATGGGGTTTTAACAGATCTATTTCATCATCCACCCAGAGGATTTTTATTTTGGTCATATAGGGTTTACTATTTTTAGTTTCAACTAAAAGACTTCTAAATTCTCAAAGGCATTAATCATGGCAATTATTTAAGAGAAGTCTCAAATTTCAATTGCATAACTTTGAACTTTAAAGCGATTAAAAATCTGAACTTGAAAAAACAGAACAAGCTTAAAATATTCAACGATCCAATTTACGGATTTATTAGGATACCAAATACGCTTATCTTCGAGATCATTGCCCATCCTTATTTTCAAAGACTTCGGAGAATTTCACAAATGGGACTTTCCTATTTAGTATATCCCGGGGCACATCATACCAGATTTCATCATGCGATCGGAAGTATGCATTTAATGATACAGGCGATACAAGTACTTCGCTTTAAGAAGGTTGACATCTCTGAAGAGGAAGAAATGGGGCTGCTTTGTGCTATCTTATTGCACGATATTGGACATGGTCCTTTCTCACATGCTATGGAGCATAGTATTGTTGAAGGAATCAACCATGAGAGAATTTCCGGTTATTTTATGGAGGAACTCAATGCCAAGTTTAACGGAAGTTTAACGCTTGGGATCCAAATCTTTGAGGGCACTTATCCCAGAAAATTTTTAAATCAACTAGTTTCTAGTCAATTAGACATGGACAGATTGGATTATCTGAAGCGAGATAGTTTCTATACAGGAGTAGCAGAAGGAAATATTAATGCGGAGCGTTTAATTACGATGTTAACCGTGCATGATGACGAATTGGTAGTTGAGGAGAAGGGAATTTATTCTGTTGAAAAATTTCTAATGGCCCGTAGGTTTATGTATTGGCAGGTGTATCTGCACAAGACTGGCCTGGTTGCAGAACAATTGCTGATTCGCACATTAAAAAGGGCCAAAGAACTGCATTCTGAAGGTATTGAATTAGCCTGCAGCGCACCCCTGAAATTTTTTATTGAAAACAAAATAGGTGACGCTAACTTTAATAATGAGATTTTAAGGCGCTTTGCACAACTTGATGACGTAGATATCCTCTCTGCAATTAAAATATGGCAATTTCAATCAGACTTTGTGCTGTCTCATTTATGTAATATGATACTAAATCGAAATCTGCTCAAGATTAAAATAAAAAGCAAACGCATATCTCAGGAGAAAATCAGGGCACAAGTAGAAAATTTTAAGTCCACTCACGGATTGTCAGAAAAGGAGGCCCGATATTTTATTTTTTCAGGTAGGATAGCCAACAAAGCCTATGACCAGGATAAGCAGAATATAAATATCCTCAAGGCAAACGGTAAATTAGTGGATGTTGCTAAGGCTTCAGATCATCTAAATTTGGCGGCTCTCACCAAAACTGTAGAAAAATTCTACATCTGCTTCCCGGAAGAAGATTCACTTTAATAGGCAAACTGAATAAAAACAGTTCATAATTTTAGCAGTAATTAAGTAATCTTTAAACCGGCAAGCAATTTATAAGTATTCAGAGCGATAGAAGAACATGAAATCCATTAAGCAATTTTTCTTACTTTTGTCACCATCTATCACATAGGTACTAATTTTTTACTATTGGAATTCACGGCTAGTCAGATTGCAGGTATTTTAGAGGGAGAAGTAGAGGGGAACCCAGAGATTGCCGTACACAAATTAGCAAAGATCGAAGAAGGTGAAGAAGGTTCTCTTACATTTTTGGCAAATCCAAAGTATACTCCTTATATATATAGTACTGCCGCATCAATCACCATCGTCAACAGAGATTTTGTCCCGGAACACAACATTTCCACGACTTTAATTAAGGTTGAGGACGCTTATCAGTCTTTTTCTAAATTACTGGAATACTACAACCAGGTTAAATTTAACAGGTCGGGAATCGAAAATCCGGTTTATGTTTCAGAAACCGCTTCTTACGGAAAAGAATTCTATATGGGAGCCTTTTCATATCTGGGGAATAATGTTGTTATAGGCGATAATGTGAAAATTTTCCCTAATGTGTATATTGGGGATAATGTGAGCCTGGGAGACAATGTAATTGTTTTTGCAGGCGCAAAAATATATTCCGAATCAATAGTAGGTAAAGGATGTGTCATACATAGCGGAGCAATTATAGGGGCTGATGGTTTTGGCTTTGCCCCAAGCAGAAACGGAGAGTTTAGCAAAATCCCACAGACCGGTAATGTAATATTGGAAGACCATGTAGACGTAGGTGCAGGTACTACAATTGACAGAGCTACGCTTGGCTCCACCATTCTTAGAAAAGGGGTGAAGCTCGATAATCAGATACAGATTGCACATAATGTAGAGATAGGAGAGCACACGGTAATTGCGGCTCAAACGGGAATTGCCGGTTCAACAAAAATTGGAAAAAATTGCCTTATTGGAGGCCAGGTAGGGATTGTTGGTCATATCACCATCGGGGATCGCGTACGGATACAGGCGCAGTCTGGCATTGGACGAAATGTGAAAGATGACGAGATTTTACAAGGTTCTCCGGCCCTGAATTATGCGGATTACAACAAGTCCTATGTACACTTTAAAAATTTGCCGAAGATCGTAAATAGAATAGACCACCTTGAAAAAAACGATGAAAGTGAGTGATACTGCTGCACGACAATGCACTATAGCTAAAGAAATTACGCTAACCGGTGTGGGCTTACATACTGGAGAAAATGTTACAATGAAATTTGTTCCTGCCCCTGAAAATCACGGCTATGCCTTTAAGAGGGTAGATTTGGAAGGAGAACCAATAATTGAAGCTGACGCCAATTATGTTATCAATACGCAAAGAGGAACAAATCTGGAAAAGCATGGCGTTAAAATCCAGACATCCGAGCACGTCCTGGCGGCCCTGGTGGGATTGGAGATAGATAATGTTCTGATCGAATTAGACTCCCCTGAACCACCCATAATGGATGGTTCTTCCAAATACTTTGTAGAAGCCCTAGAAAAGGCGGGAATCGTCGAGCAGAAGGTACCCAGAGATGAATATATCATAAAGGATGTCATTAGTTACAAAGATGAGGCTACTAGTAGTGAAATTACCATAATCCCTTCTGAGGAGTATAAGGTAACTACTATGGTAGATTTTGGCACTAAGGTACTAGGAACACAGAATGCCACTCTGGAACGTATATCGGATTTTAAAACCGAGATAGCTGACGCTCGTACTTTTAGCTTTTTGCATGAACTGGAGATGCTGCTCGAACACGGTCTTATAAAAGGAGGCGACCTAAACAATGCCATTGTGTATGTGGATAAGGAGATATCCGATAGTACAATGAAGCGTTTGGAAAAGGCCTTCGATAAAAAGAAATTGTCCGTAAAACCCAATGGTATTCTGGATAACCTTACACTTCATCAGCCGAATGAGGCAGCAAGGCATAAACTACTCGACGTGGTTGGAGACCTTGCACTTATAGGTACCAGAATCAGGGGTAAGGTAATAGCCAACAAACCAGGCCATTTTGTAAATACGCAGTTTGCCAAGAAACTAGCCAAGATCATCAAGCAGGATAAAAGGAATAATATTCCTAAATACGATCTGGATCAGACACCTTTGATGGATGTTACAGAAATTATGAAAATGTTACCCCACCGGCCACCATTTTTATTGGTAGATAAGATTCTGGAACTCTCAGAATCCCATGTGGTTGGGGTCAAAAATGTGACCATGAATGAACCTTTTTTTGTAGGTCATTTTCCCGGTGCTCCAGTAATGCCAGGGGTACTTCAGGTAGAAGCCATGGCACAAACCGGAGGTATTCTTGTATTGAGCACGGTTCCTGATCCGGAAAACTACCTTACATTTTTTATGAAAATCAATAATGTTAGATTTAAACAACAAGTGGTACCCGGCGATACACTTATTTTTAAATGTGATTTAATCTCTCCGATTCGAAGGGGAATTTGCCATATGCAGGCGTATGCTTATGCCAATGGAAAGTTAGTTTCTGAGGCCGAACTGATGGCGCAAATCGTAAAAACAAAAGAGGACTAGAATGAATCAACCACTGGCATATGTGCACCCGGGGGCAAAAATTGCAAAAAATGTTGTTATTGAACCCTTTTCCACTATTCACAATAATGTGCGGATAGGTGAGGGAACCTGGATAGGTTCTAATGTCACCATTATGGAGGGAGCCAGGATAGGTAAGAACTGTAATATATTTCCAGGGGCCGTTATTTCTGCGCCCCCTCAGGATCTAAAGTATAATGGAGAGGAAACAATTGTTGAAATTGGTAATAATACGACTATAAGGGAGTGCGCCACTATTCATAAGGGCACTTCGGACAGGATGAAAACCGTTATTGGCAAAAATTGCCTTATTATGGCATACTGCCATGTGGCCCACGATTGCCTTATTGGAAATAACTGTATATTCTCCAACAATTCAACCCTTGCAGGTCATGTTACTATCGGTGATAATGTTATTCTGGCCGGATTGGTTGCTGTACATCAATTTGTTTCTATTGGCAATCATGCCTTTGTTACCGGGGGATCACTGGTACGGAAAGACGTTCCACCCTATGTAAAAGGAGCCAGAGAACCAATGTCTTACGTTGGAATCAATTCTGTTGGCTTAAGACGTCGTGGCTTTGAATCCGACAAGATCAGGGAGATACAGAATATTTACAGAATACTATATCAAAAAAATTATAATAACAGTCAGGCTGTTCAGATCATCGAAGCAGAAATGGAAGCAACTCCTGAAAGGGATGAAATTCTTCAATTCATCAGAGATTCTCAACGCGGTATAATGAAAGGTTATTTTAGCACAAGTTAAAACTATGGCAAGTACATCAGACATACGAAAAGGTTTATGCATTAAGTATAACAATGATATTTATAAAATTACAGAGTTCCTTCATGTAAAACCTGGTAAAGGCCCTGCATTTGTAAGAACCAAACTAAAAAGCGTTACAACCGGAAAAGTACTTGACAATACCTTTTCTTCCGGGCATAAAATTGAAGATGTACGTGTTGAAACCCGATCGTACCAATTCTTATATGCAGATGGTGAGACCTACCACTTTATGAATACGGACGATTACAATCAGATAGCCCTTCAGGAAAGTGCATTGGATGCTCCTGGTTTACTAAAAGAAGGTGAAGTAGTCACCATCCTTTTCAATACAGAAGATGCCATGCCTTTATCAATAGAAATGCCGGCAAGCGTAGTCTTGGAAGTTACCCATACAGAACCTGGAGTAAAAGGCAATACCGCAACAAATGCGACCAAACCGGCAACTGTAGAAACAGGTGCCAGACTCAATGTTCCCTTATTTATAAATGAAGGTGATAAAATTAAGATAGACACCAGTAGTGCATCCTACATGGAACGTGCCAAGGAATAATCCTTAATCAAATAACAATAATAAGTATCGCTTGAAATTCCCAAAAGCTCACACCTTAAAACAAATTGCTGCCATAATCCAATGTATTTATGTAGGGGAAGATGATTTTGAGGTATTTGGCATTAATGAAATTCATGTTGTAACTCCGGGGGATATTGTTTTTGTTGATCACCCAAAGTATTACGATAAAGCCCTTCAGTCTAAGGCCACGGTAATTCTGATAAATAAAAAAGTAGATTGTCCCCCAGGCAAGGCGCTACTTATTTCAGAAGACCCCTTCAGGGATTTTAATAAATTAACCAATCACTTCAGGCCTTTCACCAGTGCTGGTAACGCTATTTCCGAATCTGCAAAAATAGGAAGAGGTACCATTGTTCAACCCAATGTATTTATTGGGAACAATGTTAGCATAGGCGAGAATTGCCTCATACATGCCAATGTCGCTATTTATGATAATTGTGTAATCGGGAATGATGTAATTTTACATTCTGGTACGATATTGGGGTCCGATGCATTCTATTTTCAAAAACGCCCACATGGTTTTGATAAATTGGTTTCCGGGGGCAGAGTGATCATCGAGGACAATGTGGAGATTGGTTCTCTTTGCAGTATAGATAAAGGGGTAACGGGCGATACTATAATTAAAAAAGGCAGTAAATTAGATAATCAGGTACAGATTGGTCATGATACTGTTATAGGTGAAAAATGTCTTATCGCCGCCCAGGTAGGTATTGCGGGTTGTGTAGTGGTTGAGGACGAAGTTACCCTATGGGGTCAGGTTGGGGTAATTAGTGCTATCACTATTGGTGCAAAAGCCGTTGTTTTGGCGCAATCTGGTATAGCCAAGTCGCTTGAGGGCGGGAAAACCTACTTTGGAAGTCCGGCCGAAGAAGCAAGGGAGAAAATAAAACAATTGGCATACGTGAAAGAGTTGCCGGATATTATTCGAAGGCTGAAAGAACAATAATAAAGAAAACTTTATAAATCGTTTGCAATCCTATACTTTTGTTGAACTAATTAAACCAACTATTCATGAGTGTTTTAGTAAATAAGAATTCCAAAATTATCGTTCAGGGTTTCACGGGTAGCGAAGGTACATTTCATGCCGAACAAATGATTGCTTACGGCACTAATGTTGTCGGAGGCGTTACCCCGGGAAAAGGAGGTCAGGAACATCTTGGAAAAGCTGTTTATAATACTGTTGAAGAAGCTGTGGCGAAAGCAGGTGCAGATACGACCATTATTTTTGTACCCCCTGCCTTTGCTGCGGACGCAATTATGGAGGCCGCCGCCGCCGGGATTAAAGTAATTATCACTATTACCGAAGGTATTCCTATTGCAGACATGGTAAAAGCATATGATTATATAAAAGGAAAAGACTGTACGCTTGTGGGACCCAATTGCCCGGGAGTTATTACTCCGGAAGAGGCCAAAGTTGGGATCATGCCAGGTTTTGTTTTTAAGAAAGGTAGTGTTGGCGTTGTATCCAAATCAGGGACACTAACTTATGAAGCGGCAGACCAGGTTGTTCGTCAGGGATTAGGGATAACCACAGCTATTGGAATTGGCGGTGATCCTATCATTGGCACTACTACAAAAGAGGCCGTTGAATTGCTCATTAATGATCCGGAAACAGAATGTGTGGTGATGATTGGTGAAATAGGAGGCCAATTGGAAGCAGATGCAGCACATTGGTATAAAGCAAGCGGAAGTAAAAAACCAATTGTCGGATTCATCGCAGGAGAAACAGCTCCTGCCGGTAGAACCATGGGCCATGCCGGGGCAATTGTCGGTGGCAGTGATGATACTGCACAGGCTAAAAAACAAATTATGCGCGATTGTGGTATTCATGTGGTAGATTCACCTGCGGAAATTGGCATAAAGGTCAAAGAAGTGATCGGATAAAGAGGGTAGGTTAAAGCTGTTATAATAGTTCTGTATTATTAATTGGTCATTAGTAGTATTTATCAAAAAGTATCTCTATAAATAAAAGCATCGTTTTTTTAAAGTGATGAGAATGAAAATCAGAGACTTACTGCTTTAGAGTTGAAGCCAAACATGGCGTCCAAACTCATTAAAATTCCGAAAAAGAGGATTTATACTATAAATAATGGACAACAATGTCTATTTTGTTGACCAGGAAAGATCTCCGTATTATCTTTTCGGGAGATATTATATGTTCTAATACTCAGAGAATGATTTATAGTACTAATACATCGTGGATACGGTATCAATAAAACGCTTTGGATAATTATATATATTGCAATCGCGTTTACCTTTTTATCCGGAGAAACCGGTACCATTTATATCGAATAACCAAATGACTAATAACAGCCAACATAAGAACAAATGAAACTTTTAGAAGGAAAAAATGTAATTATTACTGGTGCCAGCAGAGGGATTGGGATGGGTATAGCTAAAGTATTTGCTGAACAGGGGGCAAACGTAGCTTTCACCTATAGTAGCAGTGAAGCCCCCGCTTTGGAACTGGAGAAAGAACTAACTGCCAAAGGAGTAAAGGCAAAAGCTTATAAAAGCAATGCCGCTAGTTTTTCAGATGCCGAAGAACTTGTGACAAAGGTACTCGAAGATTTTGAAGGAATAGACGTACTCATTAACAACGCGGGGATTACCAAAGATAACCTCTTAATGCGGATGGGTGAGGAAGATTTTGACACGGTTATTAAGATCAATCTAAAATCGGTATTTAATATGACCAAGGCTGTACAGCGTACGATGCTCAAACAACGTAAAGGATCTATTATCAATATGAGTAGTGTGGTTGGTGTTAAGGGCAATGCAGGACAAACGAATTATGCTGCTTCCAAAGCAGGTATGATAGGATTTACTAAGTCGGTAGCTCTGGAACTTGGTTCAAGGAATATTCGCTGTAATGCAATAGCTCCAGGATTTATAGAAACTGAAATGACCGATAAACTGGACGAAAAAACCGTACAGGGATGGCGAGAGGCAATTCCATTAAAGCGGGGAGGAACCCCTGAGGATGTTGCTAATGCCTGTTTATTTTTGGCATCGGACCTCTCTGCCTACATCACAGGACAAGTAATGCATGTTGATGGAGGAATGTTGACTTAATAATTTAAATATGAAAGCATGATTTTTGTAACCACTGAAGGAGTAGCAGGAAAAGAAATTGCAGAAACACTTGGCACAGTCAGGGGAAGTACGGTACGTGCGAGGAACATTGGAAGGGATGTCTTCGCCGGACTAAAAAATTTAGTAGGGGGAGAGATATCTGAATATACCAGTTTATTGGCAGACGCGAGAGAACAGGCCATTTCCAGGATGCTTTCTGATGCAGAGCACATAGGAGCTGATGCAATTGTTAATGTGAGATTCAATACCTCCCAGGTAATGCAGGGTGCTGCAGAAATGTTGGCCTACGGTACGGCCGTTAAATTAAAATAGGATAAGGGTGGATGCAATTCCTATATTATTGATTATAGCATTTTATGGAGTGATAGCAAGCACCCTGGTCTATTTGATAGTTAAAAGAATAGAGGAAAAAGGCAAGGAAGATTTTGAGAAGAGAGATAACTAATTGATGCAAACCGGAACTGTACTACTTATAATATTTTCGGCCTTGCTAGCCCTGGTAATAGCATACTACCAATATTTTTATAAATCTAAAAAGAAAAATAACCTTTTTGTTACGCTTGCCATTTTAAGGTTTCTGGCTATATTTTCCTGTCTGCTCTTACTTATTAATCCAAAATTTTCGAAGACAAGCCTGGTGTTGGAAAAGGCAAATCTGGTATTGTTGCTCGACAATTCTTCTTCTTTGAATACCGAAGTGGAAAAAGCGCAAATGAGAACAATTCTGGAAGGCTTCAGAACAAATGAAGCGCTCCGTGACAACTTTGAATTTAGCTCATTTAGCTTCGGACAATTTCTCAATACTGTCGACAGCCTTTCCCATGATGAACAGGCAACAAATATCAGCAAGGCTTTATCAACGATTAATGATATTTATTCCACAGCCACTACTGCTGTTATCCTGGCGACTGACGGGAATCAAACGCTGGGCGAAGATTATCAGTATTACGCTGCCACACAACAACTCCCTGTCTACCCAATAGTTCTTGGAGACACCACTCAATATGCGGATTTGCGCATAGACCAATTGAATATCAATAAATATGCATTTCTGAAAAATAGGTTTCCAATTGAAATTTATAGTTCTTACCAGGGAAAGGGGACAGTAAACAGCCTGCTTACCATAACTTTTGACGGGCAGGCCGTACATAGGGAACAATTGCAATTTAACAGTTCAGCCAGCTCCAGAATTTCAAACACACTAATCACTGCCTCTTCTGTAGGTGTAAAAGAGGTAAAAGTGAATATCTCTGCCTTAGAGAATGAAAGGAATCTTGCCAATAATACGAGGCTGACAGCTATAGAAGTAATCGATGAAAAAACAAATATCGCCATAATTTCTGAGCTACTTCATCCGGATATCGGGGCATTAAAGAAAGCGATAGAGAGTAATGAGCAACGTTCTGTAAGTATCCTTAGGCCAGAAACACCCATAAAAGATCTGGAGGAAGTTGATCTTTTTATTCTCTATCAACCCAGGCCGTCATTTAGACCTGTGTTCCAATATATCAAGGACAGGGTGGCCCCCAAATTAACGATCACCGGCGCCAAAACAGATTGGGATTTTTTGAATGGGGTTCAAAACAGTTTTACCAAAAATAGCTATAACCAAAGCGAAGAGGTATTTCCTGTGCTCAATCCCGGATTTGGAATATTTGATGTATCCGGATTCTCCATTGAAGATTTTCCACCTTTGGAAGGCTATTTAGGTGAAATATTGATTACCAAATCTTTTGAGAATATTCTTGATCAACAGGTAAAAGGAGTCGCAATAGATGAGCCTTTGCTATCGGTTATAGGAAATGAAAATGAAAGAGAAGCGGTGCTATTTGCGGAGAATATCTGGAAATGGAGGGCGCAAGCCTACAAGAATGATAAGAGCTTTAAGAATTTTGATGACCTTATATCAAGGATAATCCTTTACCTTACTTCCAAAGAGCCCAGGAGCAGATTAACGCTCGACTACCAAAATACTTATCAGGGCATTGGTGAAGCATCAATTTCGGCAGCCTATTTTGATGAGACTTTTGTTTTTGATAGCAATGCCAGCATAAGTCTCACACTAAAAAATACCGATGAAAGTATTTCACGCGAAATTCCGATGTTATTGATGAACGGTTATTACAAGGCTGATCTGAGTAACTTACCGCCGGGCCAATACAATTTTACAGTAAAAGTGGCAGCTGAGGATATTACAAAATCGGGCAACTTCAGCATGCTCGACTTTGATGTTGAAAAGCAATTTTACTCCAGCAATTACAGGAAGTTGGAAAGGTTGGCAGATGTTACAAATGCCGCCTTATTTTATCCGAATGAATTGGAGGAATTGATTGAAAATTTACTGGTCGACCCGCAATTTGTCCCTACACAAAAAAGCAAGCAAAATGTCGTATCTTTAGTCGATTTTCGCCTCCTGTTAGGGATTATTATTGCAGCTCTGGCAGCGGAATGGTTTATTAGAAAATATAACGGACTAATTTAAAAAAGAACACATGGACAAATTACCAAGGATTGCCTTACCGGCAGTATTTATTATTATATTATTGATTATACTCGTTACAAAATCTGCTGTAGTTATTGGCTCCGGTGAAGCAGGGGTCTTATATAAAACGCTGGGCGATGGGGTAGTGACAGATGAGCCCCCTCTGGGAGAGGGATTCCATATAGTAGCGCCCTGGAACAGGGTTTTTGTATATGAAGTAAGACAACAGGAAGTATTTGAAAAGATGAAGGTGCTTTCTTCAAATGGACTGGATATACAGCTAGATGCTTCTACCTGGTTTCAACCAAAATATGAGGACCTGGGTAAACTGCATCAGGAAAAAAGCGAACAGTACAAAGAACGAATCTTATTGCCGGCGATACGGTCAGCGGCCCGTTCTGTGGTTGGGAGATACACCCCGGAGCAATTATATTCCAGTAAAAGAGATGCTATACAAGTGGAGATTTATGAAGAAACCAAGAAAATAGTGGATGATCAATACATTCAATTGAATGAAGTGCTTATCAGAGATGTTACGCTGCCACCTACTATTAAAGAAGCGATTGAGAGAAAATTGAAACAGGAACAGGAATCGCTTGAATACGAATTCAGATTGGTTACAGCAGCCAAAGAAGCTGATAAGGTACGCATTGAAGCGCAGGGAAAAGCAGATGCCAATAAGATTTTAAGTGCTTCTCTTACCGATAAGATCTTGCAGGATAAAGGGATTGACGCCACTCTAAAAATGGCAGAATCCCCGAATTCAAAAGTAGTAGTAATCGGATCTGGTGGAGATGGCCTGCCATTGATACTTGGAAACAATTAAGTAAAATATTTTTGTGATTTCAAAATAAATTCTAATTTTACACTGTAATGAAAGGAATTAACGTACATCATCATTTTTACACTGGCACTCGAGCGAGGTAAAAATGTATTGTTGTATTTCAAGATATATCTACCCGTTTGAGTAATCAAACGGGTTTTTTAATTAATAGTTTGTATGTTTTGAAGAGTTGAGAAACTGTTCTTAATTTTTAATGAAAAGTGATATGACAAAAATTAAAATTGCGATACAGAAGTCTGGCAGGTTAAATGAAGACTCCCTAAGAATACTTAAAGACTGCGGAATATCTATAGATAATGGGAAAGATCAGTTAAAGGCCCAGGCCAGAAATTTCCCCATGGAAGTACTCTACCTGAGAAACGGTGATATACCTCAATATTTACGAGATGGCGTAGTGGATATTGCAATAATTGGACAGAATGTATTGATTGAGAAAGGAAAGGATATTAAATTTTTAGAAAAGCTGGGATTCTCCAAATGCAGGGTATCCCTTGCCGTTCCCAAAGCTGTTACCTATAGTGGAATTAGCGATCTGAATGGTAAACGCATAGCCACCTCTTATCCAAATACCGTCAATGCGTATTTAGAAGAGAAAGGAATAACGGCAGAATTACATATAATAAACGGTTCAGTAGAAATTGCGCCTAATATTGGACTGGCAGATGCGATATGTGATATTGTTTCGAGCGGTAGCACCTTGTTTAAGAACAATCTTAAGGAAGCGGAGGTTATGCTTAAAAGCGAAGCAGTACTCGCGGTATCTCCGAAAATTGACCCAGAAAAATCAGAAATACTGGAGAAACTAAGGTTTAGGATTAAATCTGTTTTGCAGGCAAGACAATCTAAATATGTTTTGATGAACGTTCCCAATGACAGATTAGAAGATATTTTAAAACTATTACCAGGGATGAGAAGTCCGACAGTTTTACCTCTGGCAGAAGCAGGATGGAGTTCCGTGCACACAGTTATTCAGCAAGATACCTTCTGGGAGGTTTTGGACGGCCTTAAATCTGGTGGGGCCGAGGGTATATTGGTATGCCCTATAGAAAAAATGGTGCTATGATGAATAAAATAATGAATCCTGAAAAATATTCATGGAAGGGCATACTGGAACGGCCTATCCAGACGCTTGGGGATATAGAGCAACTGGTAAATACCGTCTTCGAGGAAGTGAGTGGTGAAGGAGATAAGGCCGTAAAGCGTTATACCGAACAATTTGATGGGGTTTTACTCACTGATATTTTTGTAGCAGCTGATGAAATAGTTGAGGCGATCAGCTTAGTTCCGCAATCCCTTCAAAAATCAATCAAGACAGCCAAAGAAAACATTGAGAAATTTCATGCAGCTCAGAGAACTTCCAGAATAGAAGTAGAAACCACTGAAGGAGTTCAATGCTGGCAAGAAAAAAGGCCCATTGAAAAGATAGGACTGTATATTCCGGGAGGCACCGCACCCTTATTTTCAACAATATTAATGCTTGCTGTTCCTGCAGCCCTCGCCGGTTGTAAACAAATAGTATTATGCACTCCTCCCAACAAACAAGGGAAGATTCACCCTGCAATATTATATACAGCGCAATTATGTGGAATTAAGCAGATTTATAAAATTGGAGGTATCCAGGCGATAGCAGCATTGACATTTGGAACAGATACGGTTCCTGCAGTTTATAAAATATTTGGACCTGGTAATCAGTATGTAACAGCCGCCAAACAAATTGCAACCAAACACGGGGTGGCAATAGACATGCCGGCAGGCCCAAGTGAACTTCTGGTAGCGGCAGACGAAACGGCCAACGCATCATTTGTTGCATCAGATCTGCTGAGTCAGGCAGAACACGGAACCGATAGTCAGGTGATCCTGGTAACGACTTCAAGAAATTTTATGCTGGAAGTAGAAAAAGAAGTGAACGCACAATTGAAGGCATTGCCCAGAAAGGCAATTGCAGAAAAAGCAATTGAAAACAGTAAATTAATTTTGCTCGAAAATGATCGGCAGGCCATAGAACTTATCAACGAGTATGCACCTGAACATTTTATAATCTGCTGCAGAGATGAAGCTTATTATTTAGAGCATATTTGTAATGCGGGCTCTGTTTTTATAGGTAATTATACACCCGAAAGTGCCGGGGATTATGCCTCTGGCACCAATCATACTTTACCGACAAATGGTTACGCAAGACAATACAGCGGAGTAAATCTTGACAGCTTTATGAAAAGTATCACCTTTCAGAAAATATCTGAAACCGGCCTGATTAATATTGGACCCACTATCGAAGTAATGGCCGAAGCCGAGGGTCTGATGGCACATAAAAATGCAGTAAGTATTAGATTGAACAGTTTAAAATAAGCGCTATTCCTGTTTGGGAACAGACTAGATATTAAAGTGCAGGCATTTAGTTAAAAATATGATGGTAAATTTCAACATAGATACGCTTGTTAGGGAGAATGTAAAAAATTTACAACCGTATGCCTCGGCCAGAGACGAATTTAAGGACGCCAGGGGTAATGATATGGTATTTTTGGACGCTAATGAAAATCCATTCGATAATGGTGTAAACCGTTATCCTGATCCTCAACAACGAGTTTTGAAATCAAAATTGGCAGCTATTAAAAATGTTGCGGTAGAGCAAATACTTTTGGGTAATGGAAGTGATGAGGTCCTGGACCTCTTATTCCGGGCATTCTGTGAACCCAATCAGGACAATATAATTACCCTGCCTCCAACATATGGGATGTATGGTGTACTGGCCGGAATAAATGCTAATGAGAATAGAACGGTTTTACTGACAGATGACTTTGAACCCAATATTGAGGAAATATTGAAAAGGATAGATAACAAAACAAAACTCCTTTTTATTTGTTCTCCCAATAACCCTACAGCTAATAGTTTTTCTGATGAAAGTGTTATGAGCTTATTAAATAATTTTAATGGTCTAGTGGTAATAGATGAGGCTTATATCGACTTTTCTGAAAGAGAAAGTTGGGTTCGGAGATTATCTGAATTTCCAAATTTGGTAGTTACTCAAACGCTTTCGAAAGCCTATGGCATGGCTGGGATCCGACTTGGAATTTGTATCGCTTCAACAGCGGTAATAAGTATTCTAAACAAGATAAAACCCCCGTACAATGTTAATGAACTAACGCAACTAAGGGCATTGGATCAAATATCGACCCCTGATTTAACCATTGCTGCCGTGACTGATATCCTCGATCAAAGAGGTATTTTGATTAATGCACTGAGGCAAATTAGTTTTATCAGCCATATTTTTAAATCAGATGCGAATTTCCTCCTTGTACGGGTCGACGACGCGGAGAAACGTTATTTACAATTAATAGGGAAAGGCATAGTGGTCAGAAATAGGAGTAGGCAACCGCTCTGCAGCAATACACTGCGTTTTACCGTGGGCACACCCACAGAGAATAAAAGACTTATCAGCACTTTAAAAGGACTGGAATAATGGGAAAAAAAGTATTATTTATTGATAGGGATGGCACGATAATTACAGAACCATCGGACGAACAAATCGATGACTTTGACAAGTTGGAATTTTATCCCAAAGTGTTCACCTATCTTGGAAAAATTGCCAGGGAACTCAACTTTGAACTGGTAATGATTACGAATCAGGACGGGCTGGGTAGTGAAATTTTTCCTGAAACTTCATTCTGGCCGGTGCAACAATTTATTATAAAAGCGTTCGAGAATGAAGGCGTACAATTTAAGGAAGTATTCATAGACAGAACATTTCCAAAAGACAATGCGGATACCAGAAAACCCGGGACCGGTTTGTTGACTAAGTATTTTGACAAATCTTATGATCTCGGTGCTTCTTATGTTATTGGCGATAGGCTTACAGACATGGAACTTGCGCGGAATCTGGGTGCCAGGGGTATATTTATTAATGACAATACCCAACTTGGAGAAAATGAAATAACTGTTAAGAAATCAGACCTCGCCAGTTTTATAGCTATGGAGAACAATGATTGGGAACAGATTTACGAATTCTTAAAACTCCAAGCGCGCATTGCAGCTGTCAGCAGGAAAACTAAGGAAACAGATATTTTTATTAAGCTGAACCTGGACGGTAGTGGTAAAAGTGTTATCGATACCGGACTTGCCTTCTTTGATCATATGCTGGATCAACTTGCCCGTCACGGACAGATGGATCTGGAGATTAAGGTTGATGGAGATTTGGAAGTAGATGAACATCATACAATTGAGGACACGGCAATTGCCCTGGGAGAGGTTTTCTATAAGGCCCTGGGAAATAAACTAGGGATAGAACGCTATGGCTTCTGCCTTCCAATGGATGATTGTCTTGCTCAGGTAGCGATAGATTTTGGGGGTCGAAATTGGCTGGTATGGGAAGCAGAATTTAATAGAGAAAAAGTAGGTGATATGCCGACGGAAATGTTTCATCACTTTTTCAAATCTTTTAGCGATGGCGCAAAAGCAAATTTAAATATCAAAGTGGAAGGCACTAATGAACACCACAAGATAGAAGCTGTTTTTAAGGCATTTGCCAAAGCCATAAAAATGGCTGTCAAACGCGATGCGGAGAAAATGATTTTACCCAGTACAAAAGGAGTTTTATAATTCATAGAGAATAGGATTGATTACCAAACTTAGATTGAATGAAAATTGTTATAATTAATTACGGTGCCGGGAATATTCAGAGTATAAAATTTGCAATTGACCGTCTTGGTTATACCGCTGATTTAAGTGATGACCCTGAAGAAATTATCACCGCAGATAAAGTAATTTTCCCTGGGGTTGGTGAGGCAAGCAGTGCCATGAAAAAATTAAACAATAGCGGCTTAAAGCAAATAATTCCGCAATTGAATCAACCTGTTTTGGGGATTTGCTTGGGGATGCAGCTAATGTGTAATTATTCTGAGGAAGGAAGTACAGAAGGCCTTGGAATATTTGATGTTGAAGTGCTTAGATTTTCAAAAGCCGTTAAAGTTCCGCAAATAGGCTGGAACCAGATAAGCCAATTAAAAACCCCGCTTTTTGAACAGGTGAAGGAAAAGGAATACGTGTACCTGGTTCATAGTTATTATTCCCCAATGTGCAAAGAGACTATTGCCACATCAGAATATGAGTTACCCTACAGTGCTGCTTTGGGTAGAGATAACTTTTATGGGACACAATTTCATCCGGAAAAGAGCAGCGCCGCCGGAGAAATGATGTTGAGGAATTTTATTGAAAAAATTTAGTTCATGAATTATACATTCACCACAGATAAAGACAAATTAGATGTGCAGGCCATTCATGATTTTATACAAAAGGAAACCTATTGGGGTAAAGATCGTTCCCTGAAAGAGGTACAGCTCACTATAAAGAATAGCCTATGTTTTGGATTATATGACCAATTTGATAATCAACTTGGATTTGCAAGGGTTGTTACAGACTTTGTCGTATTTGCTTACCTGATGGATGTGATCATTTTTAAAAAGTTTCAGGGGAAAGGACTTGGGAAACATCTGATACGGTTTATTCTTGAACATGAATCCCTGGCAAGTATCCAGACTTTTGCCCTTAAAACAAGAGATGCACAAGGACTTTATCAACAATTCGGGTTCCAAAAAGTAGGTGGATCGCCGCTGTGGATGGCTAAAGATAGCTTTGTTTATTTATAGATTTTTATGAGAATAATACCGGCAATAGATATTATCGAAGGAAAATGTGTTAGACTTTCTAAAGGAGATTATAACACTAAAAAAATATACAATGAGCATCCTCTGGAAATTGCCAAAGAATTTGAAGCACACGGAATTCAGTACCTTCATTTGGTAGATCTTGATGGTGCTAAATCAAGTCATATTGTAAACCATAAAGTACTGGAGAATATTGCCTCTAAAACCAATCTTAAAATTGATTTCGGAGGGGGGTTAAAGACCAATGAAGATCTTAGAATTGCTTTTGAAAGCGGAGCGAACCAGATTACAGGTGGCAGTATAGCAGTTCGGAATAAAGACACTTTTAAGGTGTGGCTTACCACCTATGGTTCGGATAAAATAATACTGGGTGCTGATGCTCTTAATGAGAAGGTTGCGGTATCGGGATGGCAGGAAGAAACGACGGAGGACTTGCTTCCTTTTATTAAGTGGTACCAGTCCCATGGAATTAAATATGTTATTTGTACCGATATAAGTAAGGACGGGATGCTTCAGGGCCCCTCATTTGAATTGTACAAAAAAATACTAAATGAAACCGCAGTTAATGAAACGAAAATTGGCAGCAGTGGAGTAGAGGATATAAAAGTACCAGGGATACGGCTTATTGCCAGCGGAGGCATATCTTCATTTGATGAATTGCCCAAACTACAACTTATAGGTTGTGATGGAGTAATTATAGGAAAGGCCATTTACGAGCACAAAATTACCCTAAAGCAATTGCAGGATTTTATTTTAAAGACATGAGAGAGGCAATAATATTACGGCAGGAAATTATAGACAATGCACTTTACAGGCTAGACGAGAGCACCAGAATGATAAAAAGCAGTTTGAAAAGGCTGCATGATGAAGACGTTTGGAAAAAGCCAAATGACTCTTCGAACAGCATAGGGAATTTAATTCTTCACCTTTGCGGTAATATGCATCAGTACATAATTGCGGCATTGGGAAATTCGGTGGATATCAGAGAACGAGAAAAGGAGTTTTCTGCCACTTCTGGTTTTACAAAGGAAGAACTTTTGGGGATGCTACAAGAGAAGGTAGATCTGGTAAAGGAGACCATTAAAACATGTACGATAACAAATTTGTTAGACAAGCGAGAGGTACAGGGTTTTAATTTTTCGGGTATAGGCATAATATTGCATGTTGTGGAACACTACTCTTATCATACCGGTCAAATTGCATACTGGACAAAAATTATAAAGAATCAGGACCTTGGGTTTTATGCTGGTATCGATTTAACAGTTAAAAATAATTAGCAAAATGTTGGCAAAAAGAATCATTCCTTGTCTCGATATTAAGAATGGCCGAACAGTTAAAGGAATAAATTTTCTGGATCTAAGAGATGCAGGCGATCCGGTCGAATTGGCCGAAATATACGCCAATGAAGGGGCAGATGAGTTAGTGTTTTTAGACATTTCAGCTACCGAAGAACGCAGAAAAACCCTGGCGGATCTTGTTTATCACGTGGCCGAAAAGGTAAATATTCCTTTTACGGTTGGTGGAGGAATTTCATCTGTTGAAGATGTAGATGTCTTATTACACAACGGAGCCGATAAAGTTTCTATTAACTCCTCCGCAGTAAAAAACCCGCAATTAATCAATGAACTTGTTGCAAAATTTGGATCGCAATGTATTGTTGTTGCGATTGATGCCAAGCAGATTGATGGCAACTGGAAAGTACACCTCGTCGGTGGTAAAGTACCGACCGAATTGGATTTATTCGATTGGGCCAGAGAAGTAGAAACCAGAGGTGCGGGAGAAATACTGTTTACTTCAATGGACCATGACGGAACCAAAGACGGATTTGCAAACGAGGCACTCGCAAAATTGTCCACAAGCTTAAATATTCCTATAATCGCCTCGGGAGGAGCAGGTAATATACAGCATTTTATTGATACATTCACCCGTGGAAAAGCTGACGCTGCTTTGGCAGCCAGCGTTTTTCACTTTAAGGAAATGGCAATAAAAGACCTTAAAGAATCATTGCGAGATAATGGAATTGCCGTGAGGTTGTGACAGCTGTATTTTACATCCGAACAGTATCAATCATTAAAAAGTAAATTATGAAAGTGGATTTTAATAAAAATGGGGACGGACTTGTTCCTGTCATAATTCAGGATAACATTACTTCCAAGGTTCTCATGCTAGGGTATATGAATGAGGAGGCACTAGAAAAAACACAGGCCAGCGGGAAGGTTACCTTTTTCAGCAGAAGTAAGAAACGGCTATGGACCAAAGGGGAGGAGAGTGGAAATTTCCTGAACCTGGTCGACATTAAGGTTGATTGCGATCAGGACACCCTCTTAGTGGCTGTTAATCCTGTAGGCCCAACATGCCACACGGGAAGCGATACATGCTGGAATGAAGATAACGACACAAACTTTGGTTTTTTAACGCAACTAGAAGCGATTATTTCTGAACGAAAGAACAATACTGAAAATCAAAAAAGTTATGTAGCCTCCCTGTTCAGAGAGGGAATTAATAAAATTGCTCAAAAAGTAGGCGAGGAGGCTGTGGAAACAGTAATTGAGGCAAAAGACGACAATGACGATCTATTTCTGAATGAAAGTGCCGATCTCCTTTTTCATTATCTTATTCTATTACAGGCAAAAGGATTCTCGTTAAAAGATATAGCAGCGGTTCTCGAAAAGAGACATTGATCATTAGGAGTATAAAAAAAAGGGCCAGCTGGCCCTTTTTAACTTTAATCTGAATTATTTCTAATTCATTTTGTTTATTTCTGAAGAACCAGAAAGATCCTTGGTTGCTACAATGGCATCTCCCTTATAATTCAGCGTACTTGCTCCCGACGCACGGATATCTATTTTCTCTGTGACACTAAGATAAGAGTTACTTGCTCCCGAAAGTTCAACATCCAGCTCACTTACAATCAGATCGTAGTCGTTTAAATTACTGGCACCTGCCAGTCGGGCATTAAATAATCCGGCGGTACCATAAATATCAAGGTCTGAGGCTCCGCTGGCATCCAACTCCAAATTGTCTACTATTAATTCTCCGGTAAAACCTGAAGCGCCAGAGAGTTGCAGTGATAAATTTTCGGCAGACAGGGTATTGTCAAGCGTGATGTTTGAAGCGCCTGAAATATTGAAACTAGAAATGTTACCGGTAGTGATATAGACATTCAGAGTGGCATTTCCCCGAATGCTGGTGTGTCTTTTAAGTCTAATATTAAGATCCTCACCATCTTTTTTAACCTCGATTCTATCCTGTATATCTTCATTCGCTTCAATGATTATGCTTTCTTCATTGTCAGAGAATGTAACATTTACATTGAAAGCATCAGAAACTCTTAGTCCTGTATATTCTGTAATGTTAACTTCGGTCCTGGTTACTTCTCCTGTAACTCTAATAGTTTCTTTGTCGCATGATGTGAATATAGCCATCGAAATAAACATGAAGGCTATGATCTTCTTTGTTTTCATTTTTTTGTGATTTGATTGATGATTTAAAAATTAATTTATTCTATTACCGCCACCCATTTGTAATTTATGCAAGGCATTTTATTGGCATCAGATACTGCTATATAGTCTCTAATTATCTTATTTTGAATAGGGCTATAAGCTAAAAAAGAATGTTTGTATCGTATGACAATTGTACTATAAATAAGACGACACAGAAATACGATTGTTACACTTTTAGCCAAAGTTTACAGTAATTATAACCTAAGCGTTAAGATTTATTAAAAATATACTGCTGCTTAATGAAATACCTTATTTTTATAAGATGGCTATGATTCAAAGAAAAGGATTCCGGTTTTCTGCTTACGAGACAAAGGAACAATCCCCTTTTGATAAACTATTTGATATTTTCCAGGAACTCATCACCCATACTTCGGGAGATTTTGATGAGGCCATTGATTGGTTACGCGAGTTAGACAAAGAGTACGAGCTGACAGATGATGATTATACCATAGATGATTTCATAGAAGATCTAAAGGCGAAAGGTTTTATTCGCGAAGAATTTGTGGATGGTGGTGGTAAAATGGATGAGGGCCAAGATGGGGAAGAAGGCGCGGGCGGTGGTAATATTTCTATCACTGCAAAAATGGAGCGAATAATCAGGCAACGTGCCCTTGATCAGATATTTGGCAAACTTAAAAGAAGTGGTGCAGGGAATCACAGAACGGGCAAATCCGGACACGGAGATGAACATACAGGGGAATTCAGAGAATATCGGTTTGGGGATGGACTAGAGCAGATATCAATGACAGAAAGTCTTAAAAATGCACAGATTAATCATGGAATTGGAAATTTTTATCTGAATGAAGATGATCTGGTTGTTGAAGATACTCAGTATAAAGCTCAAATGAGTACTGTGCTTATGATAGACATTAGCCATAGTATGATCTTGTACGGGGAAGACCGTATTACTCCGGCTAAAAAAGTAGCCATGGCTTTGGCAGAACTGATAACTACCAGATACCCCAAAGACACCTTAGATATTTTAGTCTTTGGTAACGATGCCTGGCCAATAACAATAAAGGAGTTACCCTATTTAAAAGTTGGCCCTTATCATACCAACACCGTAGCAGGACTTCAGCTTGCCATGGATATGCTGAGAAGAAAAAGGAATACCAACAAACAGATTTTTATGATTACTGATGGAAAACCCAGCTGCCTGCGGATGCCCGATGGAGCATATTACAAAAACAGTGTTGGCCTGGATGATTTCATAGTGGAAAAATGCTATAATATGGCGCGTCAGGCAAGAAAACTTCATATTCCTATCACCACCTTCATGATTGCCGAGGATCCTTATTTAATGCAATTTATTCGACATTTTACGGAAGCCAACAAAGGGAAAGCATTCTTTACAGGTTTAAAGGGACTGGGTGAAATGATATTTGAGGATTATGAGTCTAATAGGAGGAAAAGGTTAAAATAATATTTAGGATTAACAGATCAAAAAGGATGAATTTGGATCACAAAAAAATTACCACTCTTGGGGCACTGAAAAAAGCAGCATATCAGAGCAAGGGAATAAGGGAAGAACTAAGAGAAAATCTGATTTCAAAAATTAGAGCAGGAGAAGAAACTTTTGCAGGGGTTTGGGGTTATGAAAATTCTGTAATCCCCGAATTGGAAAGAGCCATTCTTTCGAGGCACAATATTAATCTGTTGGGCCTTAGAGGCCAGGCCAAAACAAGGTTGGCCAGGCTTATGGTAGAACTACTCGATGAGTATATTCCTGTAGTTACAGGTTCTGAGATTAATGACGATCCATTAAAACCACTTTCCAGATATGCCAAAGAACTAATCAAAGATCAGGGCGATAGTACGCCAATCAGTTGGTTACATAAATCGGATAGGTTTTATGAAAAATTGGCTACGCCCGATGTGACTGTGGCAGACCTTATCGGGGATGTTGACCCTATTAAAGCAGCAAATTTAAGACTCTCATATGCCGACGACCGGGTGATCCATTTTGGAATGATCCCCAGGGCCAATCGCTGTATTTTTGTAATTAATGAACTACCGGATCTCCAGGCAAGAATCCAGGTTTCTTTGTTCAACATTCTGGAAGAGGGTGATATTCAGATCAGGGGCTTTAAATTAAGATTACCCCTCGATATGCAATTTGTTTTTACAGCCAATCCTGAGGACTACACTAACAGGGGCAGTATAGTTACCCCGCTGAAAGATAGAATTGGTTCACAGATTTTAACTCACTACCCTGAGGATATTGCTACGGCAAAAAAGATTACAGCACAGGAAGCGAAACTGGATACCGCTCAGGTTAAGTCGGTCTATGTATCAGAATTGGCTAAAGATCTCCTGGAACAGATCAGTTTTGAAGCAAGAAAAAGTGAATATGTTGATTCCAAGAGTGGGGTAAGTGCCCGGACCAGTATTACAGCTTTTGAGAATTTACTGAGTACTGCGGAACGCCGTGCGTTGAAGTTGGGAGCGGAAAGTACTTCAGTGAGGCTGAGCGATTTCATTGGCATGATACCGGCCATAACAGGAAAAATAGAACTGGTTTATGAAGGGGAGCAGGAGGGAGCAGATGGAGTAGCTGCCATATTGATTGACGATGCCGTAAAAACCATATTTCCAATGTTTTTCCCGAAAATCAATAAATTAGAACGAAAGGATGCAGAAACACCTTATGATGAATTGCTGCATTGGTTCTTTGAAGGTAATGGATTTGAACTACTAGATGATTTGACAGATGAGGAATACAAGAGACAACTCAATGCTATACCTCCATTAAATGCGTTAATAAGTACACATCAACCCGACATTGATAAAAAAGACATCTATTTCGTAAAAGAGCTGCTTTTGTGGGGACTTGTGGCGCATAAAAAACTCAGTAAGCAACGCTTTTCTGAAGGGTATCAATTTAAAGACCTCTACGGCAGTTTTATAAGTAAATTATAATACAAAAAACCCTGATTTTACATCAGGGTTCTTCGCTCTCACAGCAATTATTTTCCCATTATACCTGATATGCAGGCAAATTGAAAATAAAAGAACTTCCTTCTTTGGGCTTACTCAATACAGTAATGGAGGTATCGTGCAAATCCATTATTTTTTTAACGATTGCGAGTCCAAGGCCATAGCCGTGTTTTTTGGTATTCTTTTCTACTTGTTTATAGCGATCAAAAATATAAGGCTGTTCGCTTAGCGGTATCCCGGTACCGGTATCGGTAATATTGATCTCAACATTCTTGTCTTTTCGTTTTAAAGATAAAACCACCCGACCATTGGGTTCGGTAAATTTAATGGCATTCTCAATCAGGTTCTGAAGAGCCCTCTCCACAAGGCTGACGTCCGCAAAAACCATACTGTTCTCATTAGGATTGTCCAAAACCAGTTCTACATCCTTTTGCTCTGCAATCACCTTGAATTTGGCTATTAGGTCATGTGATAATTCTGTAATTGAGAAGGGTTCTTTGACCGGACTTACCTGCTCCGATTCGAGTTTGGAATACTCGAAAAGCTGATTGATAAGATTGGACAATTTGTCGACATTATCATGTGTAATTTGCAAATATTCCTCTTTTTCCGTATCCGAAAGAGAGTCTTTTTTCATCTGCATAGTTTCCACATATCCTTTTAAAATTGCAAGAGGAGTTCGGAGATCATGTGAAACGTTAGCAATTAGTTCGCGTCGCAAGCCATCAACAGACTTCATTTTATCTATGTTGCCAACTATGGTATCAGCCATTTCGTTAAATGCATAGGCAAATACTTCTATATCGGATTTCTCAGGATTTTCTATTCTTACCTTAAGGTCACCTTCCCTGAATTTTATAACGGTTTCTGTAATTAACCTCAAATTTTTTGTAAGGAACCAAATGCTCAATAAGCCAATGATCGCAGCAAAAATCATGGTGAGCAAAGTTGCGCCAATTCCCAATTTGACAAAATACTGCGCCAGCAGATTGTCGCTTGTAATCTCAAGCTGCTGTCCTGCCAGAATAATATAAATATATCCTTCCCTGCCATCCACGTCAAAGGATGCTGCCGAGAATATTTTTTTCTTTCCGGGATTTCTGGGGTCATCTCCAAGAATATAGTTTTCACCCTTATCCGCAATAAATTCATGTATGGGCTTAAGGGAAACTCTATTAATAGGTGCATTGTCACTATGATCCAGAACAACAGAATACAGTATTTCACCACTGGTATCCAATAAATACACTTCAATGCTTCGGTTAACGGCCATCATGTCGTGCATCAGGTCGCCAAACAATGCCTTATTGGGACTGCCGTCTTCAAGAAAGGGAGAGGCATTCTGAAACTTTTCCTCTATCAGATGTTCTGCGATTTGGGCATTTACACGTTGTGAAGTGGCTTCATTGTGTTTATTTGCAAAGTATCCTGACATTAAAATATAGGAGGCTCCCATAAGTACAATGATCAGGATAAAAGCCAGCCAGAGCTTCTTTATCAGTCTCGGAGTTAAGGTTTTTTCCGGGTTATTCATGCTTTTATGTCTTCATTAAACTTATAGCCTACTCCCCAGGTTGTGAGGATATAGGTTGGATTGGCCATATCGGACTCTATTTTGGCCCTCAATCTGTTAATGTGCGAATTAACCGTATGCTCATATCCTTCAAAATTATAACCCCAGATCATGTTCAATAGTTCGCTTCTTGAATAATTCCTTCCCGGATTTGAAGCCATTAGAACCAGCAATTCAAATTCTTTGGGGGAAAGTTCAATACGCTGTCCGTTGACCGTAATTTTTCGTTTTTCAATATCAATCTGTAATCCTTCAAAATTCAATGCCGAATTTGTTTGTTTGCTTTGGGCTGGGGCGCTCGTTCTGCGCAGTACTGCCTTAATTCTGGCCAATAATTCTCTTATGCTAAAGGGTTTGGTTATATAGTCATCAGCTCCGATTTCCAACCCCAGTACGCGGTCTATTTCCTCTGACTTTGCGGTAAGCATAATGATAGGGGTACCCTTTTTTGCTCGTATCTTTCGGCATACTTCAACACCGTCCATGACTGGCAATGTCAGATCCAGAATAATAAGATCAAAGTCTTCTTCTAAAGCCATCTGCAGCCCTGCTAATCCGTCCATGGCCTTTTTTGTACTATAAATAAGGTCTGTCAGATGGATTTCGAGCAGTTTAATGATCTCTGGATCGTCTTCAATGATGAGTATTTTTTTCATATGCTGTACAATGCGAAAAAAGTTAAAAAGTATCACATAAATATCACGCCGTCATAAAATTACCGGAATCGCCGGAATTCCTTGACTCGACCTGAATTTAATACAATCTGATGAAAAAAAGAGGCATAATCATTCCAAATGATCACAAAAACATTACAAACCCGGCTCCAAAGTTTAAGGTTTTGTGATTCTTAGTATACATAAAGTGAAGTAGTTTGTTAAAGAATCCAAAAAAACAATTGAAATGAAAAGAATTTTACACATTAAACAAAGATTAAACAGCGAAGGCGAGACACCGAGGTATTTGACCATGCTGTTAATGCTGGCCTTGACACTAAGTGTTTTTACCGCCAGGGCATCTTTTAGTACAATGGCCACAATTGCAATTCAAGTTGCTGTGGAAGGGGGAGAGCTGAGTGGCGGACCTTTTGCATTCTGTGTTGGAGATGGAGAAACCGATAATGTTTCTGGTGTTGAAGTAAGTGGCAACAGTGGCACTAATTCTCAATGGGTAGTTACTGCAGAAGACGGTACCATCCTTGGACTACCACCAACTCCTGAAGCCGTAGATTTTGATGGCGCTGGTGAGGGTGTATGTCTTATCTGGCATTTGAGCTATGAAGATGGCCTGGAAGGTTTGGAAGTTGGCAACAATACCATGAGCGATTTGGCAGGGGAATATGATTTATCAAATTCTATTACAGTTACCAGAAACCAGCCCGAAGGAGGAGAAATTAGCGGCGGCCCTTTTGAGTTTACCGTAGGAGATGGGGAGGCCGATCATGTTTCTGGTGTTGCAGTAAGTGGCAACAGCGGCGCTAATTCGCAATGGGTGGTTACTGATGAGTATGGTAAAATATTGGGATTACCCCCAGGTCCTGAAGTGGTAGACTTTGATGGCGCCGGAGAAGGGGTGTGTCTTATCTGGCATCTGAGTTATGCCGATGGCCTGGAAGGCCTGGAAGGCGGCAATAATGTAGCGGATCTATATGGCTGTTATGATTTTTCTAATGAAGTACGTGTAGTTAGAGCAGAAGCCGTAGCAGTTAATGGCGGAACATTGAGTGAAGATCCCTTCTTTTTCTGTGTTGGCGATGGCCAGCCAGACCATGTCTCACTGGTAAGTGTAGAAGGGAAAGAAGGCCCTAACTTCCAGTG